>Ga0247609_10005193_pt1 | contig 12836 bp, 11 predicted proteins | sample 172DNAGHGlowgp2_FD_193487 | JGI IMG/M metagenome (GOLD analysis project Ga0247609, IMG submission 193487) | Sheep rumen microbial communities from Palmerston North, Manawatu-Wanganui, New Zealand - 1728 DNA GHGlow gp2 | ecosystem: Host-associated > Mammals > Digestive system > Stomach > Rumen ...
TTGCCGGTCTTGGGGTCGCGGGTGCACTGCTCGGGTTTGAACTTATAAGCGCCGTGGCTTGTGCCGATGCTGATGGCCAGCGAGTCACAACCGGTGCGGGTGGCGAAGTCGATCACTTCTTCGGGCTTGGTGTAGTGCGATTCCTCGGCAACAACGTCATCCTCAACGCCAGCGAGCACGCCTAACTCAGCCTCAACAGTCACATCAAACTGGTGGGCATATTCCACGACCTTCTTGGTCAAAGCAATGTTCTCTTCATAGGGGAGTGAGGAGCCATCGATCATTACCGATGAGAAACCAAAGTCAACGCATGACTTGCACAGTTCAAAGGTGTCGCCATGGTCCAAGTGCAGGCAAATCTGGGGATGTTCCCAGCCCAACTCCTTAGCATACTCTACAGCACCCTCGGCCATGTAACGCAACAGCGTCTGGTTGGCATACTTGCGGGCACCACTGGACACTTGCAGGATAACAGGAGACTTCGTCTCGGCGCAAGCCTTGATGATAGCCTGTAACTGCTCCATGTTGTTGAAGTTGAATGCGGGGATGGCATAGCCGCCATCGATTGCCTTAGCAAACATCTCGCGGGTATTCACGAGACCTAAATCCTTGTAATTTACCATAATTGTATTAAAATAATATTGGAAAAAACCATTTATCTTATTTCCCGCAAAGGTAAGTGTTTTTTATTGCCGGACAAACACTAAGGGGGAGATTTTTTTCATCAACACCCTTTAGTCGAAGGGCAAGAGGCCAAAACCTACCGTTTTCTACTGTCAACACACAGGTTTTTGCCACCAGCCCAAATGCAAGGCCTAATCGGATTTTAAGCCTTGTTTATTGTTTTTACCAATTAATATCGTTACCTTTGCGCTCACATTACTTAATAACTGCATTGTTTAACTGCATCAAACAGACCTAAAGCCGTGTCAGCAATCAATAAATGGCGCATCGAGGACAGCGCCGAACTCTACAACATCGGAGGCTGGGGCCTCAAGTACTTCTCCATCAACGAGAATGGGCATGTCACCGTCACGCCCAAGAGCAGCTGCGTGCCAGTAGATCTGGCCGATGTCATGGACGAACTGCACTCCCGCAAGGTGACAGCACCCGTATTGCTGCGTTTCCCCGACATTCTGGACAACCGCATCGACAAGATTTCAAGCTGCTTCAAGAAGGCAGCCAAGGAGTATGAATATCAGGGAGCCAACTTCATCGTCTATCCCATCAAGGTGAACCAGATGAGGCAGGTGGTCGAGGAAATCATCGGGCACGGCAAGAAGTTCAACATCGGTCTGGAAGCCGGCAGCAAGCCCGAGCTGCATGCCGTGCTCGCCAGCAACATGACCGACCTGAACGCCAATCCGGTCATCATTTGCAACGGTTACAAGGACGAGGGATATGTCGAGCTCGCCCTGCTGGCGCAGAAGATGGGACGGCGCATCTTTGTCGTGGTCGAGAAGCTGAGCGAGCTAGAGCTCATCGACCGCGTGGCAAGCCGCCTGCACATCCGTCCCAACATCGGATTCCGCATCAAGCTGTCGAGCAGCGGCAGCGGCAAGTGGGAAGAGAGCGGCGGTGACAGCAGCAAGTTCGGCCTGAACACCAGCGAACTGTTCAGTGCCATCGACTACCTGCGCGAGCACAAGCTGGATGATTGCCTCAAACTCATCCACTTCCACATCGGCAGCCAGATCACCAAGATTCGCCGCATCAAGAACGCACTGCGCGAGGCGGCACAATTCTATGTGCAACTGGCCAAACTGGGATTTGATGTGGAGTATGTGGACATCGGCGGCGGCCTGGGCGTGGACTATGACGGCACCCGCTCAAGCGGCAGCAGCCACTCGATGAACTATAGCATCCAGGAGTATGTGAACGACGCTGTCTACACCCTGGTGGATGCCAGCAACAAGAACGGGCTCAAGCATCCCAACATCATCACCGAGAGCGGCCGTTCATTAACCGCACACCATTCGGTCCTTGTCGTTGACGTGCTCGAGACCACCTCGCTGCCCGAGTGGGACGACAAGGTGGATAACGTGAGCGACACCGACGACGAGCTGGTGCGCGACATGTATGAGATCTGGGACAAGATCAACCAGGCGCGCCTGCTCGAGGACTGGCACGACGCGCTACAGATACGCGACGAGGCTCTGGACCGCTTCTCGCTGGGCCTCATCGACCTGCGCACCCGCGCCATGGTCGAGAAACTCTTCTGGTCCATCGCCCGCGACGTGGACGGATATGTGCGCAACATGAAGCACGCTCCCGACGAGTTGCGCTCCGTCAGCCGCATGCTGCCCGACAAGTACTTCTGCAATTTCTCCCTGTTCCAGTCGCTGCCCGATGCCTGGGCCATCGACCAAGTGTTCCCCGTGATACCCATCGACAGGCTGAACGAGCGTCCCACCCACTACGCCACCTTGCAGGACATGACCTGTGACAGCGACGGCAAGTTGAACAACTTCATCTCGGCCCAGGGTATCGCCCACTCGCTGCCCGTCCACAAGCTCAAGGCAGGGCACCACTATTATCTGGGCATCTTCCTGGTGGGAGCCTATCAGGAAATCCTGGGCGACATGCACAACCTGTTTGGCGACACTAATGCTGTGCACATCAACGTCTTCAAGGACCACTACGAGATTGACCAGGTGATTGACGGCGAGACCGTTGCCGAGGTGCTCGACTACGTCGAGTTCAACCCCAAGCAGCTGGTGCGCAACGTGGAGACCTGGGTGAGCGAGTCGATCCGCTCGGGAAAAATCACCAGTGAAGAGGGCAACGAGTTTGTCCGCAACTTCCGCAGCGGCCTCTACGGCTACACCTATCTCGAGAAATAGTTTTACTAGACAATCTAGAGACTCTAGAACATCTAGTTCATCTAGGACCTCTAGTATTCTCATGCGATACTTTATCAGGTTAGGCTATCGGGGGGCAAATTTCCACGGATGGCAGATTCAGCCCCATGACACCTCGGTGCAACAGGCCATCGAGGAGGCTTTGGCCACGCTCTTGCGAGTACCCGCTCCTGTCACTGGAGCGGGCCGGACCGATGCCGGTGTGAATGCCCGATTGATGGTCGCCCACTTTGACACCGAACAGCCCATCAAGGACATTGACCGGCTGACCCACAGCCTCAACGCGCTGCTGCCGCCCGACATTGCCATCTACAGCATCACGCCCGTCCATGACGGTGCGCACGCCCGCTTCGATGCCACCAGCCGCACCTATAAATACTTTGCCATTACCCGTAAGGATCCTTTCCGCTACCCGCTGGCCTGGAAATGCCCGCCCGACCTCGACTTCGACCTGATGAACGAGGCCGCCACCCGTCTGCTGGAGTACACCGACTTCACTTCCTTCTCCAAGCTTCACACCGATGTCAAGACCAACAACTGCCGCGTGACCCACGCCCGCTGGACCCACGCCCACGACGGCCAGTGGGTGTTCACAATCACCGCCGACCGATTCCTTCGCAACATGGTACGGGCCATTGTCGGCACCCTCGTCGAGGTGGGCCGCCACAAGATCACCGTCGAGCAATTCTGCCAGGTCATCGAGCGCAAGGACCGCTGTGCCGCCGGCACCTCGATGCCGGGCCACGCCCTGTTCCTGTGGGACATCACCTACCCCTATAGTTTCCAGACCATCTAGATAAATGTGGCCGATAAAAAAAATTGGCCTAAGGGCTTGTCAGTTCGGGGAATTGTATTACCTTTGCACCCGCATTAGTGCCCGCGGGGCTTAGCAAAGCGCTGGACAGATGAGTTTAGCCGCCTCAGGGACAAACGTTTAAACTACAAAATATCAAATGTACGCAATTGTAGAAATTCAGGGACAACAGTTCCGTGCCGAGCAGGGCAAGAAGTTGTATGTCCACTATCTCGGCGACGAGCGCAAGGAAGGTGACTCGGTAGAGTTTGACCGCGTCCTGCTCGTGGATGCCGACGGTGCCGTTAAGGTTGGCGCACCTACCGTCGAAGGTGCAAAGGTTGTTTGCGAGGTAAAGGCTCCCCTCGTGAAAGGTGAACACATCATCGTCTTCAAGAAGAAGCGTCGTAAAGGCTATCGCCGCTTGAACGGCCATCGCCAGCAGTTCACTCAGCTTGAGATTAAAGAAGTCATTGCTTAATTAACCATTTAAAAATCACAACTCTAGATTATGGCACATAAAAAAGGTGTCGGCAGTTCAAAGAACGGCCGCGAGAGCGAAAGCAAACGCCTCGGCGTGAAGATTTTTGGTGGTCAGTTTGCCAAGGCTGGTAACATCATCCGCCGTCAGCGCGGTACCCAGCACCGTCCTGGCAAGAACGTTGGCATGGGCAAGGACCACACCCTGTATGCTCTGGTTGACGGTACTGTAGAGTTCCAGCACCGCGCTGGTCACACCTACATCAACGTGATCCAGGACACTCCCAAGGAGGAGCAGAACTAATCAAAAAAGGACAAGAAATCCCAACCCTAAGGGAACTTCGGGTGGACACCGTGATGCGGTGCCCACCCGAGTTTTTTTTACATATTATTTTGCCAAATGATTAATTCTTCATATCTTTGTTCACTCCAGTCATGACAGATCTCCTATGTAACAGAAAAAACTAATGATATCTCACTTTTATTAACTATTTAAAATCGCCAAATGATGAAAACAAAAACTATCAAAACGTTGCTGGTTGCCGCCATCACCATGGCAGCAATGAGCGTTCCCGGAACGGCTAATGCCCAGCTGGGCGGCCTGGTGAACAAGGCCAAGAAGAAAGCCGAGCAAGTCGTGGACAAGAAGAAAGAGGATGTCAAGAAAGAAGCCAAAAAGGCCAAGGAAGAAGCCAAAATGCAGGCCCTGGAAACCCAACGTCCTCCCCTGCCCTGGGTCATGGCCCCAGACGGCACGTACAACGGCATCGGCATTGAGGAGTTTGTGGATCGCATGGCCGAGATGGATATCACCGAGGACGGACTGAAAGAACTCAAGGCCCAAATGGATGCCCGTTTCAAGCACAACCATGAGCTCGACAAGATCAACTCCGGACCAGATTATGACGTAAAACTCATGGAAAGCATCCAGAAAGAGAATGAGCGCTATTGGCAATTCTATGACAAAATCAGTTCCTGGACCCTCGTCTTGATCAACAGCACGAAAGTCACCGAAGATGCTGATGGCTCTGTGAGCGTTTCAACTAAAGGGAGCCTGATGACGGCGAACAAATACCGTGCAAAAGGTTCGGTTCAAGGCATAACCCTAGTGAGTCGTAACGGCAAATATGTCTTCGCCACCCTCGGCGGACAAGGTTCCTACCTGAGCGCTGCAGACCTGGAAGGTGCCAAAAAATGTGCCAAACAGATGCACCTCTTCCAGATTTTCACCAAGGACATCCATCTGCTGTGGGATGAAGTTGGCGAGAAGTACAGTAATACTCAAAAATACATGTACTACAATCAAAATGTATATGCCAATGCAGCAGATCAAGCCATCGCGCAGAACAGCCCCGAGAACATCGAGTACAAGGCCATGCCTAAGGCCGGCTCGATGCACGCCAAGTTCAAAGCCGAGGCGCTGGCCATCGCCAAGGCCGATGACCCCAAGGTCATTGATGTCATCATCACCAGCAGCGACTGGGATGTGCTGATGAAGGGTCTGGTGCCCGAGCGCCGCAACATCTACGGCTACATCGTCACTCAGGACGAGCTCGGCAAGAAATGCTCAGAGCGCGTGTGGACCCAGAAGTATCAGGGTAACGGCAACTACGGCAAACTGAAAGCCGGCGGCGTGGGTGTTTCCGCCGACTTCTATGTGAAGTAGACTATAGATACTATAGAAAAGAGGCTATAGGGGACGATTCCCCTATAGCCTCTTTTGTTAGAATTCCTCGGCCTCGATGTCGATGATGCGCGGGTCGTTGGGGTCGATGTGAGGAATGGCCAAGTCGGTCTCCTCGCCCTCCTCAGGACCGAACCACTTGCGCAGGCGCTCGCGAGCCTTGCGTTCAATCTCGGGCGTGATGTACTTCTTCATCGTGAACAGAGCCCACGCCAGTGCAGCCAGGTCGTCGGTGAAACCGAGTCCCAGAATCACATCGGGAATGAAGTCAAGCGGCAGAATAAAGTAGCCGAGCGCCCCCAGGACCTTGAGTTTGAGACTTGTGGGCACTGCCGGGTCACGAGAGACGTAATAGAGGACCAGCACATAGTAGACAGCCTTGCGGCCCGCCTTCTTGGCCACCTTGCTCAGTTTTTTCCACAACTTGCTGTCGTTAAAGAACTGAACGTAATCGTCAAGGTTGATGTTGAAATTCTTGTTTACTGACATCCTGATTCACAATAAAAATGGTCAATACTGCCATCTATTGCTGCAAATCGCATGCCAAATAGCCTTTTGGGACATTGTCGTCAGGCTGTTTCCTCCTGGTGCAGGGTCACTTTGACCTTGGCGATGCGGTATTTCACGACCTTGATGACGGTGAAAGTGAAACGGCCGTGATTGACCACTTCTTTCTCCTTGAGGAATTCTCCCTTGAGGTCAAGCAGGAATCCTGCGATGGTCTCGGCCTCCTCGGCATGCTCGCCCAGTTCCTCCTCATCGATATCAAGGACACGGGCAAAGTCGCTCAACAGGGTCTTGCCGTCGAACAGCCAAGTATCGGCGCTGATGCGGTTGTAGAACTTCTCCTCGGTATCATACTCGTCGTTGATGTCGCCCACTATCTCCTCCAGCACATCTTCGAGGGTGGCAATGCCCTGAGTGCAACCATACTCGTCAACGATGATGGCCATGTGCATCTTCTTCATGCGGAAGTCCTCAAGCAGGTCGTCGAGCATGCGGGTCTCGGGCACGAAGTAGGCAGGGCGCATGAGGGTCTGCCACTTGAACGAATTATCGCGGTTGCCGATATAAGGAAGCAAATCCTTGGCATAAAGGATGCCCTTGATGTTGTCGGGGGTATCTTCATACACGGGCATGCGGGAATACCCGGTGTCAATGACCTTGCGCACCACCTCGTCAAAGGTGTCGTCTTGATCAATGTCCACCACATCGACACGCGGGCGCATGATGTCGCTCACGGTCTTGTCGCCAAACGAGAGAATGCCCTCGAGCAGTTCCTTCTCGTCGGGGTTGCTCACCTCGCTCACCTCGAGGGCGCGGGTGAGGTCATCGACCGAGAGTTCTTCGGTCTGCTGCTGCACCACCTTGTTCACGATGCTCGTGCTGCGCACCAGCAGTGCCGTCAGGGGCGAGAACAACTTGACCGCTGCCTTGAGCGGTGCCGAAGCCATCGCAGCAAACTTGATATTGAAGTTGGTGGCATATAGTTTGGGAATCACCTCGCCAAACAAGAGGATCAGGAAAGTCAGGATAACCGTCTGGACGATGAAGTCAAGCACCGTGCTGTTAAAGTCAAAAATCTGGTTCATCGCATAGTTGAGCACGATGGCAATCATGATATTGACCAGGTTGTTGCCCACCAGGATGGTAGCCAGCAATTTCTCGGGCATAGCCAGCAATTCCTTGACCCGCTCGCGGCGGTGCGTGTCCTCGATATCGTCAACGTCGGCAGGACGCAACGAGAAATAGGCAATCTCACTGCCTGAGTTAAATGCCGACAGGAATAATCCTAAAACGGCGACAATGATGGCGATGATGCTGCCCGGGCTGGGCGCGTTAAAAGTGACAAGCGGATGTCCGCTCGCTGTACATAGTACCGATAACAGGCACGATAACGGGTCAGGGTCCAAAATAAAAGTTGTTTTGTTGAATAATGCGACAAAGATACAGCATTTTTTGTTATCTACACAATAAGTAATAAAAAATAACCCTCCTGAACACCTTAATATATTTAGCGGCAGGAGGGTATAAATCTTTCATGATAGTGTGGATTACTCTACGGGTTCCACTGTGTAGCCGGCGTTGCGCAGCAGCTGCAACAGGCCTTTTTCGCCAGGCAGATGGCCGGCACCAACGCAAATCAAGGCGGCACGCTCGGGCAACATCACCTTGAGCTTCTCCACCCAGTTGCGGTTGCGGCTATAGACAAGGGCCTCCATCTCATCCTCACTGTCGCCGCCCATGCTGGCATCGGTCATGACCGACAACAGTTTGTCAAGGTCTTGAGCCATATAGGCATCGGCAAGCGTGGCGAGCTGTACCTGGAAGAAGTCATCCTGCTTGCAGGCTTCGAGCAAGCCACGGGCCTGATTGACAAGCGGCGCGTTGTACAGCAGGTTGATCTGCTCATCTACCGACTCAAGGCCTACCGAGGGACGCCCCTCCTGGTTGGCCCGGGCTTGAACGGCCACATCAATCAGGTTATTGGCATCAAAGTTGGGGAAATAGCGGATGGAACGCAGCGCTTGCATCTGGGTGCTGATGGCACTGGGCTTCAAGGTCTTCATCTGGTTGAGTTTTACCCCCATGGGGCCGAAATACTTGTCGAAAACCGCCTCGACCAGGCTATAGCCCTCGGGCGAGAGCAGCTTGTCGAGCGTACTGTCGGGCGGTGCCATCATGCATTGCGCAATTCGGGCCTGGACATCGGGGCTCATCAAACTATCCTTCTCCACTTCGCCCACGACAATATCACAGTTCTCAATGGCCTGATCGATTCCTTTGATCTGATCGATCATCGATGCCGGCGCCATGTGATGGGTGCCGAAGACGTAACTGGGCCTGCCAAGGCCGTTTCCACTCACTTTCCACAAGAGTTGGGCTTGAGCCGCAAGGGCAAGCATCAATACGGTAACAATCAGGGATAATCTTTTCATAGTCTTACTTTCATTGATTATAGTTGTCACAAAAGTAGCAAGAATATTGAAGAAAACCTCAAAAAACGGGACGATTTTGACAAAATCCCCTAATATAATGATGATTTCTTGACAAAATGCCTAATTATTGTGATTGCAGGCCATGGTCGACGGTTGTAATTTTGCATCATGAAAAAGTGAATTAGTTATTAGTTGATTACATCTAGTCAATAAATAGTAAGTAAACAGATAAAAAATCCGCACCGATGCGATATCGATGCGGACTTTTTGATTTTTGGGCTTTGGCTTACCACTGGGGTTCTACAACCTTGAGGCGGTCACCGCCGTTGGGGCCCTTGATGAGCATGTCGTAGTACTCCTGAGTGTAACCAGGCTGGCTGGGCGATGCGGGAGTTCCCCACTCGTTGCGTAGGAACTTGCCGTCTTTCTCCTTCTTGACGTTACCGTCCAGATATTTCACAAAGAGGTACTCACCCAACTTCCTGTAGCGTGCGGTAGCATCCTGACCGGCGTTGACCGAGTAGTTGGTCAGCAGGCGGATGGCGGCATCACGGTCGGTAGTGAGCAGCGAAGTGGCCTGTGCCTCGATAACCGACTGCTGCTTGGCAAAGTTGTCCTCGATGGCGCCCTGCACCTTGCGGATGTCACCAATCATCTGGGAATAGCGGTGATAGGCCTGGTTGGCAACCCAGTTGTTGACCCAGAAAGCGCAATCCCAATCCAGCGTATACATGTCGGCCTTGCCCTGGCGATAACTCTCGGGCACCTGGGTGATGCAGCAGTACATGGGCACAAAGACAGCTGTGTTGGCATCATCGACACCAAACCAGAAACAACCGCCCACCTCGTCGGGGAGCCATGAGCGCATCTGCGCTGCAAACACCCAACCCGTCTGCTGGGTGGCGATTGCACGCTCCTGGCTGTACTTCACGCCGTCCACCTCAAAGTCCATGGGACGCCAGCGGTAAGGCACACCATAGGCGGTAGTGGCACCGGGATCCTTGGTCATGTCGAAGGGGGTTCCCTCGAAGTGGTCACGCATCATCTCCTGCATGTCGCGCACGCTGACCTTGCGGTCGGGCTTGACATAGAGGGGCATCACGTCGGCATCGGCCTTGGTCTTGCCGTAGATGAAGGGCAGATAGGCATCCATGCCCTTGTGGAAACGGTTAAAGTAGCTCCACACGCGGGCATCGCAGCCGCGCAGGGCACCCGCGTCAAACTTCTGGTAAACAGGTGCAAAAGCAAATTCAGAATCCTTGCCGGTAAAGAGGCCTTTCTTCTTGGCAAAGGAGATGACATCCTTGCTATACATGACGTTCTTCTTGTCCTTCATGTCAAATTTCCAGATGCGTGGATTGTTGGCATGACCGGCGATGCAGTCATCGGGAATGCGGATAGCGACCCACACGGCACCGATTTCGCCTGGTCCCTTGCCAATCATGTCCATGATCCAGATCTCGTTGGGGTCGCCAATCGAGAAGGACTCGCCCTCACTGGCATAGCCGTACTTGGCTACCAGATCGGTCATCCACTTGATGGCCTCGCGAGCGGTCCTGGAACGCTGCAGGGCAATGTACATCAAGCTACCGTAATCGATAATGGAGTTACCCGTGGTATCCCACAGTTCCTCGCGTCCGCCCCAAGTACTCTCGGCGATGGTTACCTGGTGCTCGTTCATGTTGCCCACAACGGCATAGGTATGCTCCACCTCGGGGATGGCACCCAAGCGCTTGCCGCTGTCCCAGTCAACAATCTCGCGCATGGCGCCCTTGGGATGATCGGCAGCAGGCAGATACTGCAGGTCGCCAAAGAGGGTGTGGCTGTCGGCAGCATAGGTGATGATGGTCGAACCATCGGCACTGGCATTCTTGCCCACCAGCAGGTTGGTGCAGGCATCGGCGGTCATCCAACCGGCAAAGGCCAGCATAGCCACCGATAACAATTTGATTGACAAATGTTTCATTTTTTCTTTTGATAGTTTTTTGAATATAAGTTATTGGTTCATTGGTTTCTTGTCAGTTGCCCACAGGAATGTCATATCCCGTGAGGCGGAAGGCCACCCGGAAGGGCGTTGCCGACTTGCGCGGCTGCGGTCCAGCATAGTAGTAGAACAACCGCTGCACGTCAAAGGACTTGATGCTCACCAGCTTGGTCTCGCCTGGCTTGAGGCTCACAGGCACTGTTACCTGGCGCTGGGTGAGCATTTCCCCGTTCATGGTGCTATAACGCAACAACAGGCGCACCGCGCTCATGCGATGGCTGGTGTTGTTGGTGATAAAAAAGGATTCCTTGCTGTCGCTGGCACGCTTGCTGTAGCCCTTGAGGGTGACAGCATCGGGATCGACTTGCGCCAGACTGTCGGGCAACAGACCGTCGCTCGGTTCGATAGCCATGACAGGCACCTCAATCGAACGCAGATTCTTGCGGGTGGTGCGGGTGCGAGCATCCAGCGAATTGACACACAGTAGCATCAGCAAGACAGAAAGCAATACAATAATAATATGTTGATTACGGTCTTTCATCACAAGTAACGCACACGGTTAAACGGTGTTCCGTCGCCTCCATCGGGATAGATCTTGCGGAAGCCTATTGGCACCTTTTCCTCCACTTTGTCGGGAATAATGCTCATGCCATTGAACAGGGAGGGCAGGAAACGGGCTATGTTGACACGCACCTTCACCTTCCAGTGAGGCGGCTCAAAAGTGAGTGTCGTGGCACGGTCGTTGAGCGTCGCCACACACTTGAGGGGCTTGATCAGGGTCAATTGGTCACGCTGACTATAGAGCCACAGCTGGTATTTGCTATCAACGGCCGTTGCAGCGATGTAACCGATGACGGTACCCGGCACCACATTGATGTCGGGCGAATCAAGTAAAATGATACGGTAGCCGATGTTGTTCGGGCCTTTATATCGCTCGATGCCCAGTGTCATCTCCTCGTTGGGATAGTACCAGATGCCCTCGAGCGGCTGCATATCGGTCTCGTCAAGCCGCACGCGCATCGAGTCCACATCAAGTCCATCAATCACCACCGACTTCTCGGGCACACTGTTACTTGTTGCCGCCATGAGGGGCAACATGAGGATTATCAATGCTATGATGGAGGCCTGACGCATCGGGATTCACAATCAGTTGACAGTAGCGAAACGATAGATGATACCTAAACTGAGGATTTCCTTGAACTGCCAGTAATTCCAGTCATCGTCGCGGGCACGCGAGCGGTCAAAGCGCAAGTGGGTATAGAGCTGGGTGGTCAGGTACTTGCCAATGGAGAAATCGAGCGTGTTCTCCCAGTCGCCCTGAACATACTCATAGTTGGTGAACATGTAGAGCCTGGAAGTGATCATCACATTGGGATTGAAGCGCCACAACCACTTGGCCTCGAAATTGCTACCAAAGGTGCTCTTGCTGTGACGGCCTGCATCGATGCCAAAACGGGTCGGATCGATGTCGGTGATATTGCGGCAGTACTTCCAGTTATAAGACAACGGAGCGATGGCCAGCGTGAACATGCGGTCATCGGCCTTCTTGTAGCTATAGGTCATACCAAGACCGATGTTCAATTCGGCTGGCGACAAGAAGGAAGCCGTCATCGTGCGGGTATTGACCTTGTAGTTGTTCAGGAACTGGGTCGTGAACTGCAGCATGGCACTGTAGTACCAGTTTTTTATGGCCTTGTAACCCAGCTGCGAGGTAAACAGGAAGTTGTCCTCGTTGATGAGGTAGTTGCGGATGCTGTCGCCATGGGTTGTGGCCAGGCCCAGCTTATAGGACAACGCATTATTGAACAACCAGTTGGGATGCAGATCCTGATTCAGATTGCAGTTCCAGTTGATGCTTCCGAGCAGCGCCAGGTTATTCTCGCCGCCCTGGTACCAGTTGCCGCTGATGTAGGCCTGGGTGAACTGTAACGACGCATTGAAAACGTGAAGCCAGTTGTGCAAGGGCTGTGCCGGCGCATCGGGCGGGGTGACATCATCAACACCCACCTGGGCAGGAGCGATGGTGAGCATGCCCTGACGGGGATCGGCGGGGATCACGCCCTCGGGGGGGGCGGCGGGCAGCCGGTTGGCGTTA
>Ga0247609_10005194_pt1 | contig 12834 bp, 12 predicted proteins | sample 172DNAGHGlowgp2_FD_193487 | JGI IMG/M metagenome (GOLD analysis project Ga0247609, IMG submission 193487) | Sheep rumen microbial communities from Palmerston North, Manawatu-Wanganui, New Zealand - 1728 DNA GHGlow gp2 | ecosystem: Host-associated > Mammals > Digestive system > Stomach > Rumen ...
TGTTTTTTGATTGACACAATCTAAAGACAAACGAAGTAGTACAAGCAATAGTTAGTAATCCTAATTATTGAGTACAGATTTTAGACTACATTGGAGAAGTAATGAGAGCTGATACTGATTATGAGCATGAAAAGAGAGATTTGAAAGCAAAGTATGAGCAAGAAATGGAAGAACTAAAGAATAAGTATGGTATTTTAGATGACTAAAAGTAGCAAAATGGATATGCGAGGATTTATGAAAAGTATGTGAATGCTATCGAGCATTAGAGAAAAACTAATCAAAAATGGAGTGAGTGCAAAAGATTTGGAGTGAGTAAGATTTGATGATCCAGACAGTTTGAACAAATTAGCAGAGAAAATTATGCCATGATTATTAAAGAACAATCCACAAGTAGCACAACAAATTAAAGAGAGTGGATTACTGCAATGACAAACAAAGCAAGATGTAGTGGAAGTGATAGATAGTATATAATGAAAATTAACTTTTTTTGAGTAATAGTAGTTATAAACTAATCAAACTGTGGAAAGATATGGTGGATAGCTATCGTAAAAAAACCAACACCGAGTATTTATATCTTTACCACAATCATTATGGATACAACAAACTTTGGTGGAATGTGAACATGGTTAATTATTTTGCTTTTATTCTTATTCAATGGTAATGGATGATTTGGATGATTTGGATGAGGAAATGCAGCAGCATGGATGGCTGGATTAGCAAATAATAACAACAACCACGACAACACAGTTGATATTATCAACAACAATTCATTCCGACAACAGCAATTAGCTAACCAACAAGCTATTGCAAATCTATCAAGCTGAATGTGAATGTGATTTTGTAACACAAACAGCAACATAGAAAAAGCTATACAGCAAGGAATACAAAACACTTGTCAGATAATGACAAACTGCACAGCAAACACACAAAAGATTTTGGATATGATGTGCAACCAAGAAACACAAAGGTTGAGAACAGAATTGGCAGAAGCAAGAGTAATAGCACAAAACAATGCACAAACAAATGAACTCATTACAAGGCTTTCTCCAACACCTACTCCAAGTCGAATAGTAGCATCTCCATACACAAGTATCTATCCACCAGCAACGACCACAACAGCTGGAGCATAGAAAATGAAAGAGTAGAGAAATCTACTCTTTTTTGTTTTAGATAGTTGATTTTTCAAAATTCTGAATATAAAATAGGAGATTTATATTATACACTCCACATGGAAAAATCAGATATATTAGCACAAATTCAAAGAGAGTATGCTCTATGATTAGAATATGTCCAACCAATAAGAGTAAGATACAGAAACAGATTGATGAAACGATTACCACAAAATAAATCAGCAAAGGTAATCAATATAAACATGATAGCAAATTATATGGATACATTGATTGCTTCATTTTTTACGAATGGAGTAAAATGTAAATTCATATCAAGACAATGATGGATATGAGAAGAAGAAGCTCAAAATCTAACAAGTGTAGCAGAATTTGATGAAAGAGAATGAGCAACACAACAATTAAAATACCAAGTAGAACAAGATAGTCTATTCTTTGGAGTATGAATATTGAATAGAACTGGATTTGATAACAATACTCTAATGAACACTTGGAGAACAATCAATCCATTATCATGGATACCAGATCCATTGCCAACACAAACATGACAATTTGATGGTAGAAACTACAGATTTCATGGTTTCTGTATGTTGACTAATGTACAAGACATAAAGAACTTGTATGATGTAGAAGCAATAAATAATTGGTTTGCAAGGATGTATAATAGTGAAGAAAAACAAACAAGAGCAACATATCAGAATAGAGCTTGAACATGACCAATAACAGTGGATGATATAAATTGAAACTTTGCATTAGACATCTACACACACTACACAATGATAGATGGTAAGAAATGGAAGTTTGTAACAAGTGCAGATATGACAGAAATATTTTATAAGGAAGAATTGAAACCAGTAACAAAGGAAGAAAAATTAGATCCAACACTTGTACCACGACCAGTAATACTAAACTACTTTGATCCAACAAGATGAAATCCATTTGGAAATAGTTTGTGTGATAAGATAGAAGATAAACAAAATGCTAAATCAATACTTGCAAATCTAAACTTACAGAAAGCAAAGAGAGAAGCATTAGGATGAGATTTCTTGGTAAATAGTAGACTAATCAAAAATAAGGAAGAATTTAAGAAGAAAACATTTGATCCAAGATATTTCTTCATAGATGAGAATGAGATAGGAACACAACCAATACAAAATGCTATGTTTGAGCTACCACAAAGCCAAATAAAAGCAGATGTATGGAATATGATGAATTGGATTGATAGTGAAAGTAAGTTTGACAGTAAAATTGATAGTTTACAGCAATGAATTATGCCAGATAAGAGCATGACAAAAGCAGAAGCACAACAAATACAAGCTAATGCTAACATGAACTTATCATTAAAGAACACTATCAAACAACGATTTTACAGAGAGTATTATTTCCAACGATGGAGATGATATTTGGAGAACTTTCCAGAATGAAAAAAGAAATTTGCTTTATTAAATACTGACTTTGAGCGAAAAGGATTGGAATTTAAGAAAGACCAGTTTGTAACAAAGCAAATGCCATACATATTAGTATGAAGTACAGAAGATGTAAATGCAATAAATGAACAGCAAAAAGCATATCTCAATAGTTTATTTCCTATGATTAGTGCTGATCAAAGCATGAAACAAGTATGTAGAGATATATTCAAGAGATTATGCTACAGAAAGAATTGATTACAACCAAATATAATCAATGGAATTGTGCCATATTCACCAAGTGAAAGACAAGCAATGAAGTATGTTTCAATGGTAAATATGTGATATAAGCCAAAATCAATATTTAGTAATCCAAATGCTGATTATTTCACACTGCGATTGTATATGCAAAAAGCAGATGATGGAGAAATCAAGGATGAGATACTAAATAAATTGGATGAGTTGTTGTTGGAGTTGTGAGAATGAGAAAATATGGACATGATGCAATGACAACAGATGGCAAATAGTGCAGCCAACATAATGATGGCACAAAATGCACAACAAGCACAATGAAATGACCTTATAACAAGGCAGAATTTACAATCTAACAGTATAAATGAGTAATAACGAAGAATTAGTAGAGCTAAAAACTCTATTACACAGTAAATGATGGGAATTATTAGTAGATGTATTGAAGAAAAGGAGAGTAGCTTTGGCAAGTCATATCTTATATGACAAATACTCAAAGACAGTAGATAAAGATTTGACACCAGCTGATTTATTTTCAGCAGAAATTAGGTGTTTGAACTGGCTAATTGAGAGATTACCAAATGAGATGGTAAAAAATCCAGACTATGATCCAGAGAAAATGACACCAGAAGAAGAAAGCGAAGAAGAAAAGAATGAGTTATTAACTGATTTATTCAAACAAGAGGCTTAAAACCTAACATATTCGCAGTTTCGCAGATTTATGCTTTCCAAATCTGCTTCAGCTACGGTTATGATGCTTTTATAACTAACCAAATGTAAAATGAGTGAAGAAGAAAAGATGGAACAGACTACAGAGGATACTGTAGAAACAGAGGAAGAAGAAGTTGACTACAAGGCTTTATACTTGAAAGAAAAAGAAGCCAAAGAGAAATGGCAAAGTCGTTTCAAGAGTGCAAAAGCTCAAGAAAAAGAGAAAGCACAATATGAAATCGATGAAAGCTATATCGATAAGAAAGTAGAGGAAAAGCTATTCTTCCAAAACAACCCAACAGCAAGAGAGGTTGAGAAAGAAATTAAGGAAATTCAATCAAAGTATACATGAATGAATGTCCAAGATGCTTTCGATTTATATCTTGCAAAGAACAAACCAGAATTGCTATCCACTAAATCATCTAATACATGAGTGGAGTGAATAACACAAGATGTAAAGCAAGAGAAAGATCCAAGTCAAATGAGTGATGAGGAGTTTAATGAATGGTGGAAAGCAAGGAAAGGTAAGTAAAAACCTTTTATCCTTAAATTTATTAGACAAATGGCAAACAATGCAGCAGCTTTTATACCAGAATTATGGTCTAAAAGATTACAAATCTTGACTAAAAATCAATTAGTCGCAAAAGAAATTTGTTCTTTTGAAGAACAATCATGATTAAGTTTTGGTGACACAGTACACAGACCTTATGCAAATGATTTATCTGTAAATGACTATGTAAAATATACAGATACTACTGCACAAGATTTAGTTGGAACTGATGAAACATTAGTAATCAATAAATCAAAAGAGATTTCATTCTCTATCGATGAAATTGACGACATCCAATCAAAGTATGACCTTGAAGACAATTATGTTTCAAGAGCAGCTTATAGATTAGCAAACGATATGGATAGAACAGTATTGGCAGAAACAGTTAATGCTACACAAACATTTGATAATGCTGGAAGTCCTATATCTATGACAGTATCTAATTGTTTAGCAACAGTTATGGATGCTGGAGCTATGTTAGCAGCAAATGGATGTGAAATGGATAAGACATGGGCTTTGGTAGTTTCTCCAAAAGCAGCTTCAATAATCGCTCAAACAGTAGCTGACAAATGATTTAATTTGGCAGACTTAACATTGAGAAATGGATATGCTGGAACATTCGGAGGATACAAAGTATATGTATCTAACAATATCAGAACATCTAACACAATTACATTGGATACAGTAGTTGCTACAGATGCTATCACTATTGCATGAGTAACATTTACATATGTTGCTTCTATCTGAACTACAGCTGGAAATGTATTGAAAGGAGCTAACGATGCAGCAGCAGCTACAAACTTGGCAGCAGCTATCAATGGAGCAGCATGAGCTTGAACAACATATGTTGAAGTAAGTGCAGCTGATAGAGCAAAATTGAAAAATGCTTGATTAGTAGCTACAGCAAGTGGAGCAGTTGTAACAATCGTTTCATGAGGAAAAGTAGTTGCTTCTACAGAAGACACAACAATAACAGTTGGAACAGCAGTAGAAGAAGCTTTGTTATGTAGACCAGGAGCAATCGACATGGTAATGCAAAAAGGAATATCTGTAAGGAAAACTCCTTTAGCAAAACAGAAAGCTGATTACTTTATCATATCTTGTCTATATGGAGTAAAGACATTCACAGAATGAAAAGAAAGAATGGTAAAAATCAGATTAGCAGCTTAACGATAAGAGCTTTATATAAAGAGGAGTGCAAATGTACTCCTCTTGAATAAATCTTTTATAACTAATTTCTCAATAAATGGATGTATCTACAATAATAAGTCTATCAAGGAAACAAACATCTACAACCACATGACAGATAAGCGATAACGATTATCTAACATATCTGAATATCGTATATAAAGACATATTTTCAAGACTATCCACAGCAAGTAAGAAATATACATGGCAAACTTATGTGACAGATGTTGTTGCTGATCAAACAGAATACACAATACCAGCTCCAGTAAGCACACAAACATGATTAAAGCTTGTATTGGATGTTTTTTATAAAGGAGAGAAAATTCACATATTTGATAGTGATATAAGGGACACAGAAAATGAGAAAGAATATAGAAAACCTTATGGAATAATAAGAGATTGAAGTATATTTATCTATCCAACACCAAAAGAGAATATAGAGTGATGATTAAGGATGGAGTGAAAGTATATACCATTAGATTTAGAGCTAACAGATACAGAAACATACATAAAGTTACCAGCAGAATATCATAATGTAATGGTAAAATGATTAAATGCTTATGTATTTGGAGAAAAACAAGTATTTGATAAGCAACAATTACGAGAAAATTACTATCTAACAGCAGTACAGCAGATAATGACAGAGTGAAGTTTTGAAAATGAGAGTGCATATCATGTAGAAGATGCAGATTTATCTTTTTTGGAATAAATAATGGCAGAAAGCAATGTAATAGCACCAATATTTAGATGAGCAAACTGATGAATAGCAGATGATATTTTCACATGAATAGAAAATAGTTATTTTAGTAGCAAAAATATAGAAATCAGAGAAAATGCAAGATGAATAAGTTTGAGTAAGAAACTAAAACAAGATACAACAGCAACATGAGAAATTACTTGTATGATAAAGATAGATCCAACAACATATATGGCATTTGGTAAAGGTGGAATAATCAAACAATGTAGTAATTGAACATGGAGTGATATAAGTGGAGCAAGTGGAGATATAATAAGTGCTTGTTTGTTTAATGATTATGTATATTGGACAACAGCAACAAAATTATATTGTGTAGCAATAAGTAGTTTATCTGCAAGTATTACACCAACAGAAAAACATTCATTAGAAAACTCTGACTATCATCCATTATTAGTAAGTATGTGAGATATGTATATTGGTAATGGAGAAAAATTAAGCAAAATAGATGTAACGAATGTATATGAAGATATGTTCACAATAGAAAAGTGAAGCAAGGTTATGAAACTTAATGATTTATGATGAGCGATAAGAATAATCACACAAAGCAAGTTATGAAATAGTAATATTTATTTGTGGGATTGAGTAGCAGATGAGCCAGACCAGACAATACCTTTGACATGATATGTGACATATCAAGCAATGATATATAATGGTTATCCATACTTAATTACTAACAAATGACTTGGAATTTTAGATTGATATAAAATCTATCCATTAAAAAAATGTGATGATTTTGCAGATATACAAAACTGAATATGTGTATATAATGAAAGATTAACAATAGCATGAAATAAGTGAATATATAGTCGATGAGCAAAAAACAAGAACTATAACGAAGTATTGTGCTATGATTATGAAGCAAGTGGAGATGTAACAAGCATATATAGTGATTGAATAAAATTATTTGTAGCTTGGAAGAAAACAGAAGAGGGAACAACAACATACTGAATAGATAAATTAAGTGATACAGAATACAATACACAATGAGAGTTGGTAACAAGATGATATTATGCAAATAGTTTGATAGAAATAAAGGATTGAATACTTGCAAGGATATGATATTCGGCATTAAAAACATGACAAAGTATAGAGATATTATATTCTGTAGATGGTGGGAATTTTACAACATTGAGAACAATAGGTACTACCACTGACACAATAGCAGATTTTACAGAAGATTTGTTTGTAAGGGAACAATTCCAATATATACAATTCAAATTCATTTTAACATGAAATGGAACGAACACACCTAATGTTTTCGCATTAGATTTTATATTTAATAATAATGTAAAAAGATAATGTCAGTAATCTGATATGATAGTATAGAAGATGCTTTGATTGCATTGACAGATCCAAATACATGATGAAGAACATACGAAGTTCCATGAATTAGTACAACCAAAATTGATGGAGCGACAAGTATATCAAATGTAAATATATCTTGAAGTGATGGTATTGCATGATGGAGTACCAATGTTTGATGGTCTTCTACAGATTATAATACTGTAGCTTGGACAAATGGTTATATATATTTACCAGATTGAACAGCAATAAGTGTAAGTAGTGGTAATACATGAAATATGTCTGCAACGACATATATATATTATGATGCACATACAGCATCAGTATTGACTTCTACATCTCCACAAGATAGTGTATGAGAGTGAAAAATATTATTATGTGTTGCATGACCAACACAAAGTGGAAAAGATGCACAATTCCAAGCATTTTGAACAAATGCACAAAGTACATTCATAACAGCAGATAATATAGCAGCAAATACGATAGCGGCAAATGAATTGGTATGAAACACTATATCATGAAAAACAATAGAGTGATGTACGATTAGAGCATATAATGGTAGTTGAGCAAGTTTGGATGAAATAAAAATGTGGACAGATGGGACATTGCCAAAAATACAATTCAAAGACAACAACACTATAGTGTGAACAATAGCAGCATGAACTGTAGGTTGATTTGATTGTGTTAGTATATGATGAAGTTGAAAATATATATGACTTGTATGAAAAATAGTGTGTAGTGGATATTTAAAAATACCAGTATGAAATGATTTATATTTTTGATAATTAGTAATGTCGGTATCTTTATATTATACATGAATATGAAAATGAGCAGAGGTCGATGGAAGTTTATTGCAATATTATTATTGAGAAGATTTTAATCCAACAAACAATCCACGACCATCTTCATACGAAACTGTTTGAGCATACGAGGAAACTAACACATTCGATTTAAGTTGATTTCAACCATGACATGAAGTGTGATGTGGAGTATGGAATTTAAAAAAAGATTGAGATTGACAAAGTAGCGAAACATTCCAGATTAAATGAAACTTTCAAAGATTAAGAAATTCTACATGGACAACGAGTTGGGATGTTAGTTGGAGTGGAACACTTCATCTTAATGAACAGTGGGCATGATATATGTATTTTTGAGTAGATGATGATGAGATATGGGATTGATATAGTAGTTATCGTATAATGTGGTGATGGTCGGCATCATGATGAGATATGGGTATAGCATATTCATACTTTAATGTTTCTAACTTGGATATAGATAGTAATTTATATCCATCATGATGTTTATGGATTGATTGAGTAAATTTATGTTATACAGATTGAACACATTGATCTGAATGATACAAGCACACAATAGCATACGATAGTAATGTTTATGATTATGTTGGAAGAGATGCTGCATGATGTATATGGATGGAAGATAGTTGAGCGACAGCTATGCAAAGATTATATTATGTTACAGAAAATTGATATAAAACCAGAACATATTGATGCCAAACATGGTTTTGATGAAATGTGAATGTAGGTAGTGCAAAAAAATGAAGTATCCGAGTACCTACATGAGGTGGTGAAGAATGATATGCACATTTATGTTATGTAACTGCAACTGGTCAGAAATTAAGAGTATTAAACTGACCACCAGAATGATATGTTTAGAATTTAATAATAAAAAAATGGCAAGAAATCATGATAGACAAGGTTGATCAAGTGGAGGTTGAACAAATTTAGATAATAACCAAACAGAGTAAATGGCAAACACAAACTTTACAGCAGAACAACAAACTGCTATAGACAATTACAACACACAGAAGCAGAAATTGTCAGAAAGATGATTATGGAATACATGAACACAAAGAGTGGCATTAAATCAATTAAGGGACACATGAGTTGGATCTAATGCTAATGGTTTTTTTGTTATAGAAAGTACACCTACAGCAACGAGTGGGACAACAACCAAGCCAGCACAACAAGTGTCGCAGAATTGAAATAATCAAACGGTACAAACTACTGTTTCTAATCAAAATAATAGCAATAATCAAAATCAAAACACCATACAGCAGCAATGAGCATTAAAACCATTAAGCCAAGATTATTATAATCAAAGTGGTGCAGATAATTTAAGCACAATAGTAAGTAATCTGAATAATTATAAGCAGACTAATCCAGAATATTTTACTGATTATGATAGTTTTAAGAAAAACTTTTCATACGATGCAAGAAATGATGCACAAAAACAAACATTGGATACATGGTATAATGGATATCAAAGATGAATGGAGTTGAATAGTAAAACAGTAAGTGATTTAGCAACACAATATAAAAATTGATTGATTTCTGACAGCGATTTGGAACAATTAAGAACAGCAAATCAATGAAAATATGGAGAAGTAATGAATTATATAAACAAGCAAACAATATTGAGTAAATATGATGAAGAAAATACACCATCAGCAAGTGATAATCCATTCCAGGCTATTATAGATCAGTATTATAATAATCTATTAACTGCAAGTCAAACAAATGCTTCAAGTGAGATGTTTGATAATTATAAAAATCAGATGAATAGTCCAGAAATGACAGAAATGAGCGACCAATTAGCAGATTTAGATGGGCAATTAAAAGAATATCAAAACGAATTAAATAGGATTAAATCAGATGTAGAAAGGAGATACGAGTGAACATGAGCAAGTAAGAGTAAAATTAATGCAATAATAGCAGATGAGAGCTATAAAATACAAGAAGCAATGAATACAGCAAGTTTACAATATAACACACTTGCAACAAAGTATAACAATAGGATGACACAATATCAAAATGAGTTTCAATTACAGTTGCAAGAGTATGAATATAACATGAAAGCAAGAAATCAGCAAATGCAAGAGTTATGATTTGTTATGGATTTGATGAATTTTGAAACAAATGAGCAGAAAGATGAAAGAGAATGGAATAATTATGTAAGACAATATGATTTCCAATACTGAAACATCAATAGTAAAGATGAAGCAAGTAGAAGAAGAGCAATAGAGAATGCAGTAGATAGTGTATTAACAGAATTTAGTGGAATAACAATGATGAGAAGTAGAGAACAGATGGTAGAAGATATAAAGAATTTAGTAGATGGTGGTATGAGTTTGTGAGAGGCAATAACAAAGAACATAAGAGAGCCAATAATGCAAAAGCCAGAGTATAAAGCATGGTCTGCTAATAAATTATGAACTACATCTTGAGTAAGTATTGGATGAGTTAGTTACGAATACGATAGCAACTGAAATCTTATGCTAAATAATTGAATAAATTATCAAAATTTACCAGATTATACAGCAGTTAGCCAAGAAACTATGAATAAAGCATTGATACAAGTGCAAAGTTTATGAGATAAGAGTTGGTGATGACAATGTGGAAGTTTTGTAAACAATTATCTACAAGATATGTGATTGGGAAGATTATATACAGATCCAATAGAAGCTAAAAAATCAGTAACAAATAGCACAGTACCATCAATATGAAGTGTTGCTGTATTTGATTGGAGCAATAGTCCAAATGCAAGTGAAGCACAAAAAAAGTATGGTCATGTATGAATAGTTGTCGGAATAGATGAAGCAAATTGAACAATAACAGTAAAAGAAAGTAATCGCTGATGAGATGAAAAAATACATACAAGTACATATAAAATGAACCAAGTATATTGATATTTTAATCCTACAATAAGCAAACAACAAGCACTTGATACAGTAACACAACAAGCTGCACAAAATGCACAAACTATTACACAAGATCCATATTCATGAATTAGTGGATATACAAGTAACTGAACAGAGATAAATGCTTGATGATGGATTACATCTTTACAAGAACAATATAAGGCAAAATGGTCATCTGCAGATGAAAGGAATAAAACATTGTCGGCATATTGAATAGATGAAAAACAATATAATGAGCAGAAACAAAAATATGCTGATTATCTATCAAAAACACAATTAGTTGATAATTTAACAGAATTAAAAGATACAGCAGAAGAATTATTAAAGCGAAATCAAACTAATAGTAGTGGTAATGTTTGATTACATGGTGGTCGAGCAGATAGACAAACAGCAGAAAGATGATATTGGAAATTCTGACCTTTTGAATGAAAAACAGATGCAGCTGAATGAGTTGCTTTGTATAATTATTTGAAAAATAATGAGACATTGCAGAAGTTTTTGGATTTGAAAGCAAATGGAGCAACATTTGGAGCTATGCAAGAAAGTGAATGGAAAATGGTATCATCATCTGCCAATAATCTTGAGTGGAATACAACAAATGATACATTTGAGAACTCACTACAAAAAATGATAGATGCTTATAACACAGCATTAAGCAAATTATGAGTTGATATAACACAATCAACAAACCAAGAGCCAAATATGTCGAGATTGCAAGATAAAACCAATACACAAAGTAATACTGGATGAATGTATTATACAGATAACTGAGTATTAGTAAAAACAGAGAATTGAAAGACAATATACAGCTATGATTGATGAAAAACACGATATTAATTTATATAAATAAATAAATCAGAAAATGGCACAAACACAATTTTGATTTCAGAGTTGAGTAAATAACTTAATGTGAAGTTGAACAAATCAATTTTGAAATTTCCAAACGAAACAAACTGGTGTTTCTAATACAAAAACAACCACTAATACAAGATTTCCATGATTAAGTCAAAATTACATAGATGAAATTGAAGAAAGGACAAAAAATATAACCAATTATGCTGATAAAATGCAAATACAAGAAGCTATGTATAACGATTTTTATGCAAGACAGATTGAGGAAGAAAAGCAAAGCCAAAGGACAGAGTATAAAAATCAAAAAAGGAATGATGCTATAAATTCATCTAATAAAACACAGAAGCAAATGAATAATGTGGCTGTAAGAACAGCAGATTTGGCAGATCTAATTAGAAAAAAATATAACATTTCATTATCTGTATGAACAGATGACGAGGTTATAAACGAATTTGTAAGTCAAATAGATAATTGAGAGCAATTAATGACAGATTATCTTAATTGAAAAAACGATAAACTATTAAAAAAATGATGACTTATACAATCAGAAACATTTTGGCAAAAATTAGGAGATTTTGGAGTTTGAGTATTACAAAGTCCATGAAAGTTTTGATATAATCTAATATGACAATGGATGGATAGAGCAGCAAAAAGTATGGCTGATAAATTACAAGGAAGCAAGTTGCAAGAACGATTATATAACAAAGCAGTAGATATATTTTGAGAAGATGAAGTTAAAGCATATCAAGAACAAGTGCAAAGAGATATAGATAATTGAACGATATTTAATGGTAGAGAGCAAACCGATATAAGAACTCCAATACTATGAGAAGAAAGAGCAAACAGTAAGGCAACCAAAGCATGAGAAGTCGTGTGAGATATAGCAAGTACAATAGCATTGACAGCTCCAATAGCATGAGTAACTGCTCCAATGTATGCAAGTGCATCTCCATTATGAGCTGGTTTAATATGAG
>Ga0247609_10005195_pt1 | contig 12833 bp, 6 predicted proteins | sample 172DNAGHGlowgp2_FD_193487 | JGI IMG/M metagenome (GOLD analysis project Ga0247609, IMG submission 193487) | Sheep rumen microbial communities from Palmerston North, Manawatu-Wanganui, New Zealand - 1728 DNA GHGlow gp2 | ecosystem: Host-associated > Mammals > Digestive system > Stomach > Rumen ...
CCTTCTTGGAAAAACTTTGATGACTTTAAAGTTGAGGCAAAAGGCGGCACTTTGTCTGCGTCTGAGGCAGGTACTCATTATGTCAGTTTTTTGCCGGGCGCTAACTACGCTTGGCCTAACGGCGACACAGGGATTGTCCAAATTCCCTGGCAAATCCTCCCTAAGCGAGGCCTGCTTTCAATGCCTGAACTTAAGACAGATGAACTCGTGTACAATGGTCTTGTTCAATATCCTGTCTATGACTATGACTCTTCAATGATAAAAATGGCAGGAGATATCAAGGGCGTGGAAGCAGGCAATTACACAGCTACGTTTACACCGAAAAACAGTACGTGGAAAGACGACGATACCCAAAACGTTAAAATTAGTGAGTGGCATATTGAGCCGCTGATCTTAAAAAAAAACCCGTGGCAAAGCGTACAACCTTAGTATGGAATGGAACCTTACAAATTCCGACCTTGGAAGACTTCAACCCTGTCTTCATGATCGCTTATGAAATTGTTGGCAATAAGCAAAGTCAGAAGATTGCTCACGCAGCTGCAGGAAACTACAAACTAATTATCAAAAAGCGGCGTCAGACCCTTAGCTTTAGCTATAGGGATATAAGCCGTCAAAAGGTAAGCGTATAGAGAAATTTGTACGTAGTGAGGATTTGCAATCCTCCTCTACTGCTTGAAATGCTGGAATACCCTAAAGGCAACAAAGCCACAACGTAGCGATGAAATAAGCGCAAGCGTGAAGGCGGCGAAAGCAGAAAAAATTTGTTGTATGGCATAAGGTTAAATCCTAAGTGCGAAAATAATGGGTAATCAGCAAGTAAGCTCCGAAAAGGAGAAACTTCAACGACTATTCCTCTTGAGGGAAGTACAACCAAGCGGTTGGAAGTGGGCAGACCCTAACGCATAAAGGCGAGGGACGAGATATAGTCTGTGCTTACTCGAAAGAGTAAGGAGTTCGTAGGAGAACCGCGTCGGAAGTAGCGAGCCGACGTGAACGACGCCTCTAAAAAATGGCAAAAGTCATGGGGTTCAAAAGTGCTCCGTTTCTACAGAAAATGCTTGACAATCTTTTACCGATTTGGTTTAATCACGGTAAAAGGTGGTGAGGACAGTGTACCTTACGGTCAAACAACAACTAAAGCATTTGTCGAAAGCTGACTATCGAAACTTGAGGCGATTGTGCCGGACGGCAAAAAGTTTGATGAATCAAGCAATCTATGTTAATCGACAGTATTACTTCAGCGAAAGTAAATATCTTGGTTACGAGAAGACCTACGCTGAATTGAAGAGTTGCGATAATTACAAGATATTGAACTCGAACATGGCGCAACAATCAATGAAAGTGGTGGACGGAATGTTTCAAGCGTTCATCGCGCTGTTAAAACTGGTAAAAGAAAAACGTTACGACAGCCGAGCGGTAAAACTGCCAAAGTATTTGCCGAAAGACGGATATGCGCCGTTGGTGATTCAGCAATTCAGAATTCAAAATCAGATATTCACTTTGCCATATTCAAGGAAGTACGGAGTCGAGCATAAAAAAGTTTCGATAAAAGTGCCGCCTATATTGGAAGGACGCAAAGTTAAATTCATCAAGATAATCCCGATACAAAATGCCAAGTACTTTGAAATTCAGTACACCTACGAGGTATCTGAAGCGCAAAGGGAAGTAGACAAACAAAAAGCATTGGCGATAGACTTCGGAATAAATAATTTGATGACGTGCGTAACGACAGCAGGGAAAAGTTTCATAATAGACGGCAAGCTGCTAAAATCAATCAATCAGTGGTACAACAAGCAAAACGCAAAACTCGCAAGCATAAAGGATAAGCAAAAGTATGGGAAAAGCCCGACAAATAGACAGCGTAGAATAACCTGCAAACGCAATCGCAGAGTAAATGATTATATTTCTAAAGCTTGTAGGATTATCACAAATTATTGTCTGCAAAACAGGATAGGAACAATGATTTGTGGCTACAACGTGACTTTTCAGCGGAATGCAAATTTAGGCAAGGCAAATAATCAAACCTTTGTGAATATTCCGTTTGGAAAGATACGAAAAAAATTGCAATATCTTTGTCGGTTGTATGGGCTGGAATATGTAGAACAGGAAGAAAGTTACACGTCAAAGGCGAGTTTTTTGGACGGAGACGAAATACCTGTATACAACGCTGATAACCCGCAGAAATATGAATTTAGCGGCAAACGAGTGAAGCGCGGATTGTATCGCAGTGCTGAAGGTATTGAAATAAACGCTGATGTGAACGGCGCGGCAAATATTTTACGTAAAAGTAAAGTTGTGCCCCAAGAGAGGCTATACTGTAGAGGCGAACTGAGCACGCCGGTAAGAATAAGGGTAGCTTGACTATCAAACTTCTTAAATGGAGACGCAAGTTTCCTAGAACCCCCTGACTTTAGTCATAGGGAGGCTCAGCCAACCTTGTCTCAGTGCTGTATGGCAAGATAACACAAGAACGCCTTTGATCATTCCTTGGACTATTGAACCTGCAAGAGTTCCAATTCCTTACTTATCTGTTGAAGGTTCCGGATCTCTTGAAATACCGTTTTGTGCTGCAGTAGTCGGACCTAAGCTTTGCGGATACGACAAACGTTTTGTAGAAACTAAAAACGTAACAGGATTTAGTGTAGGTACATACAAAGCTGTTTTCTTTTTAAAAAACAGTGGTGATACTGTTTGGACTAACGGCTGCAATCAGCCTGTAATAACGTCTTGGAAAATAACCAAGAGAACAGTTGAGTTGCCAAGAGTTTCTAACCTGTCTCCTTTATACACAGGTTACGAAATAGGGCCTGATATCTCTTCCTACGATCCCGCTTTTGTCAGTGTAAAAAACAATACGGCAGTAGCAGCAGGAAATTACAATATGACAATATCGCTTGTTAATCCTGAAAGTACTGAATGGCAAGATCGGACGTCTGATCCCAAAATATTCTCTTGGCAAGTTAAGAGAAGAGTGATAGATCCTCCGGGTCGCGGGCAAACTTCCTTCTCTTATGACAGATTATCTCACGGTATAAATTTCCAAAGCTATAATCCTTCTTGGGTCAAAGTTGAAGGACAAGAACGAACCGCTGCAGGAATATCAGAATACAAGATAACTTTGCTTGATCCTAACATAATATGGTCTGATACACTGGATCGGAGTGTGAAAACAGTGCCGTTAGAAATTACTAAACGACTTATACCCATTCCTGAAATTACAAGCAATCTTGAATTTGCCTATGACGGCATTCCCAAAAAAGTGTGTGTTAAGGGTAACGACAGTGAGAGAGATTACAGTATAACTACACTTGATAACAAGGAAAATCTTGAAACCTCTTGGCTTAGAATAACAGGATTAACCGCAACTGACGCAGGTAACTACGCTGTGCGTTTTGAACTTATCGATCAAACAAATACTTGTTGGTCTGACTGGAACAGTGATCCTATAGTAATACCTTGGAAAATAACCAAAACAGTACACGTAGAACCTCAAGCTTACACTGTTTACGAATATGGTGGTCATGAGATAACCTGTGACTTTGTCCTCTACGATAGGTCAGTTATGACAGTAACAGGACACAAGGCTACACTTCCCGGTACTTATACTGCTGTTTTCACTTTCTTGGATCCTGCAAATCACTGTTGGTATGCAACAGGAAGTTCGCAGCCTTTGTCTGTACATTGGAAAATCAACAGAAGGACGATCGATCCCGAAACTCTGCCTTACTGTGACTTCTTCAGAATCTATGACGGCGAATACCATACTTTCTTTGACGATTTTGCCGATTATAATCCTGAAATGTTCACGGTAAGCAATAACAGAAAAGTCAAGGACATTGGTATGTACAACATATCTTTGTTCCTCAAGAATATTGCCTTGTACAGGTGGAAAAATCCTACAACGCTAGACACAGCTCCTGTAACTTATAACTGGAGCATTCAAAAAAGAAAAGTGCCACTTCCTTCTCTTAAGACTAACAATTACGTGTACAAGAACGAAACTGTTAATATTACTAAGCAAGATCTTGTCTTTGTTAATGAAGAAGACAGAAAGTTTGTAACCATAGTCAGCGGCAACATAGGAAGAAGTGTTAATACGTATAAACTCATATTGTCTTTTGGCAATCACGCAGGACAGTGTGAATGGCAGGATAATCCTACAGCAGTGTCTGTTCAAATACCTTGGCAGATTACTAAGGCTGCACTTCCTTCTTGGACGCTCCTTGATTACGCTGCAGATATCTCCGTAGCACCCGGAAGTTACAAAGACGTTATAGTAAGACGTGAAGGCAATGGTGAAGTAACAGCAAGAAGTCTTAACGAAAGTATAGCTTCCGTTGCAGTACTTTTTGCTTACGCGCCGCAACCTTACGTCAGAATATACAGTCAAGGTAATATAGGCAGCACACAGGTAATAATATCGGTAGAAGAAGGTGACGATTACCTTTCTTCTGAAGCATCTTATAAAGTAACGCCAACAAAAACACGTGCAACACACACGTGTGAAGTTACAGTTTTTGCAAGTTGATAAACTAGACCTCCTACAACAAGAAAAGCCCCTTACGCCGAGAGGGGCTTTTCTTGTTTATAATTATTAAGCGGAAAACATCTGGCAAGTGCAACAGAACCAAATTTCTCAAGTTCGTCTTCAGAGAAGATATCAGGCAGAGAAACTCTGTCTTCAAGTTTCAGGTACCCCCGCTGTGACCCGTAATATTTGTAAGAGGAAGGAAAACCTACAATGAAAAATCTTTTACCGTGATCTTCAGGGCCAAGCACAGCAACTGTGTCATTCTGTCTTACGTTAAGGTGCTGACATAACACTCTTGTGTTAATACCTTTTCCAAGAAAAGGTCTGATATCTATGAAAGAATATTGTTTACAAAAACCGTTGTGATTATAAATTCCTGAAACAACAATAGGTCTGTTGTTTGTCTTGCCTTTCAGCTTTAACAGTGCGTCACGGAAGTAGTCACGTGAAATATTCTTTGAAACTAAGGCTTTCATTTTCAAAATCTCCTTTCAGAAAGAGGCGATGCTCAATGAACAACAAAGAACAAGTTATTCAACTTTACGATCAGGCACTGTTTTATCGTTCTGATCCTGAAGATACCTTATGTCACTTGTCTTCACAAGAAGACGCAGTGTCTTACGGCGCTTATCTTACACTGTTGCTAAACCGTCTTGGTAATGACTGTACTATCTGTGACTTAGGCTGTGGTACAGCGTCACCCGTACGCTACAGCAAGCTTGCAACTGCGCCGCCAAAAGGTGCTCCAAGGGCGCACAGCGCCCGGTACACCGGATTAGACATTAACGAAACTATGATTAAACGTGCTCAAGAAAGATGGAAAGATCGTCCTGATATGCAGTTTAAAGTCTATGACCTTGAAGACTGTAATCTTGACCAAAATTACGACATTATTCTCTTACAAGAAAGTATCGCTTACTTCGAAGAAGAAGATATCAATGACCTTGTTGATTATTACGTTACCAAGGCTAACAAGGTTTTGTCCCTGTCTCTTCTTGACGGACATTTGCCTTGGAGTGTACAAGATGAACTTTTGATATCGCAGAGACACCCTATGACTACAATAGTTTGGTGTTTGGCTAACTATCCTTTCGTGCTTGTTGATCACGGTGTTAATCCCGAAATGTACAGAATAGATATCTTCAAAACACAAGAGTACTTTGATCTTGTACGTGGCATAGAAGGGAGGAATACTCTTGGCACGAGTTAATTACGTACTTACAGATATCACTTACGAGTCAAGCGTTAATCCTAACATGAAGTTTAATCTTGTAGTCAGGGCTTATGACGCTACTGACCAAACAGGAGATACTGTTGATAACCGTTTTTTCATTAACGGTGCCGTTGACGGTAAGGACATTATGTCTGACTGTCTTTCAACAGCTAATCAGCCGCAAAGTAATCACTGTATTCTTCGTAGTGAGAATGACTGGGTGATATCTGGTGATGACTATCACCTTATTGAGGCACTTGCTTCAGCTTGTGACGCAGTTGCCATAGCTGACGTAGAAGAAACTTTTAAAGATAAGAATAACGACGATATTGTCATAGCACAACGATATTCCAAGAAACCTAATGACGACACTGTCATAGCAGAGGTATGGGTGCAAGGTGTTGTTACTTACCGTACATCTTTTAAGCTATCTTATGTTGCAACAAGTTACGGTGATAACGATATTGCTGCCGGCAAAATTTCAAACAGCAGTAAGCCTAACCTTGCTGCAGCTGTAAAACAAGCCAAAACAGCTATGACAAACGATGACGTTGTACGCTTGCTTATAACACCTGATCCAATATCAGGAATATATACTGCAGGTAAAATATCTTACAAGTACACAACGACTTGGGACTTTCGCGCTGAACAAAATAAACAAGACAAGCTTTGGCACGCTTACGTTACTTTCTCTCTTTTGTACGGTACTGACGACGTATCTTTGGAGTTCAGGAAGCGTGACTTCGACTTCTCAAAGTATAACTTGTATAGAGCAGAAGCTGCAATGCAAGGTGTAATGGATGGCCTTATCGACAAAATGTATGACATGTTCGATAAGCTCAGCGGTGTTAAGTTTGCTGTCAACACTAACGGTCAGCTTGACAAAGACCGTAACTGGGTTACCGAAGAAATTACTGTTAACAATGAAAAACGTACAATCGCTTATCTTAAGCCTGACAATTACGATCAGCTGGTAACAGCTTTTTCAAGACCTAAAAGTGAAAAATCACTTGTCATTGAAGCAGAAGCTTACTCACCTAACTACGATGGCACTGTACGTTGTCTCTTACAAATGATTAATGGCATTCTTGTTGATAAAACAGGAACAACTTGGACATCTGAGGAAAGTCCTAAAACAACACAAACTACAGCCAAATTCGGTTACGGACTTTTGTTGACTAACGCTGCCCGTATGAAATGTGGTAACGTCACACTTGGCGGTGCTGACATTACTGTTGACTTTTTTGCTTACATTCCTGCGTCATCAGCAGCAGGCAGAATCTTTTACTGGGGGAATACCAATACTTTCTTGGAACTTCGTTACGACAGTTCAACAAAGAACGTCGTTATGGCTTGTAAAGAAGGCACTGTATCGTCAAAACAGAAAGACATAAGTTACGGTGCAGAAACTGTTTGTGACCAAAACTTTCATTATGCCATAACTTACTCTTTTGCTAACAAAGAACTTATCCTGTTTGTTGACGGCGTTAAGATGGGCGCTGTCTCTAACGTTACCGTTAAACGAATTAAGGCTGAAGTTACTCTCGGTGAACTTACAAGAAACTTTTCTGTAACTCTTGACGAGTTTAGAGTTTCTGACGGATTGAACAGATGGCCTGTTCCTAAGAGAGATCCCGGCAAGGTTATTGATGCTGCAGGCGGTGAATGGTTAGTAAAATTCTCTCAAAAGCGAAATACAAGTAAAACAGATCCTCTAGATCCTAATGAACCTGATGGTGAACTCACTTCTGTTACAGATACACGTTTTGGTACTGGTATTCAGTTTGAACCTTATAACTATATATATTACAATACATCTATAATGATGGGAGGACCAAGTAGTCCTGAAGGTGATTTTACGGTAGATTTTTTCATTACACCAACATCAACATCTGCTACTGTAGGCGGAATTCTGGAACTTGTTGTGGGCAATATTATTAAACCATCTTACGAACTTGGATTCCATATTCCAAACAAGTGGTGTGTACATGATAGCGAACAATTCTTAACTCATCAATGTACTCCTAATCAAGAAGTGTATTGTGCAATTCAGTATAATGCTAACACACAAGAAGTTGAATGATGCGACGCGCATTCTCGCGACTTTAGTCGTGAGTTAGCGTCGCCCGTAAAGTTAAGAAATAAACTTAACTATACGCGGTATTCAGCGTATAGCGAAAGCTGTACGTAGTCACACTAGCGTTATAGTGTGCAATAAAGGAACTGAATTGCGTGAAACCCCTAAAGCTAAGAAAACCAAAGCGGAAAGATGAAATATACTTAAACGTAATGGTGGCGAAAGCAGAAAAAATTTCTTAGATAACATAAGGTTAAATCCTAAGTGTTGTTATAATGGGCAACCCGCAGCTAAGCTTCGAACAGAAGAAAGTTCAACGACTATTCCTCCTGAGGGAAGTACGATCAAGCGATCGGAAGTGGTTCCGCCTAAGGGCTTTGCTAAGCCTATGGATAAGATATAGTCTGTGCTTATATGAAAGTATAAGAAGTTCAAGGCGCACAGCCATGAGAACTGCACAAGAGATAGCGAACTTGTGTGAACGACAATTACCCATTAACGATTAAAGTTAACATTCTTAATGTTCTTAAGATCATTGATTTTGCTACCTAACTATGATATAATACATTCACACATATGTTAGGAAGCGATAGCAATGGAGAAAGCTTATAAATTCAGAATATATCCGAACAAAAGACAACGGCTGTTGTTAGCTAAAACATTTGGTTGTGTACGATATGTGTATAACTATTTTCTAGCTGCTAAAGAGGATTTATATAAAAATACTAAACAGTTAGAAATTATGTTAGAACGTAAGTTAAGAGAAGATGAACGCACTTATTTAGGACTGAAAGAATGCAATCTTCTCTTAACTGAACTGAAACGACAGCATGAATGGTTAAAAGAACCTGATAAATTTGCACTAGGTAATGCAATGCGTAGCTTATTACAAGGTTACGATCGTTTTTTTAAACATATCTCTGCACATCCAAAATTTAAACGCAAACATGATCGCCAAAGATCTTATCAAACAAATTACACGAATGGTAACATTTTAGTACAATCACGATATATTAAACTACCTAAACTTGGATTAGTTCGTTATCGTGACTGTAGACATACGATAGATGGAAAAATAATCAATGCAACAATTTCGCAAGAACCTAGTGGAAAGTATTATGTTTCAATCTGTTGTAAAGACGTTCCGATACCATTAAGTTATTCCAAAACAGGTAACAGTGTAGGAATAGATCTTGGCATTAAAGAGTTTTTAATTACGTCTGATGGAGATAAAATAGAAAATCTTCGTTTCTTAAAGAAACGGTTAAGGATCTTAAAACGTTTGCAACGTGGATTGTCAAGAAAAACAATTGGCGGTTCACGTTGGGAACAAAATAGACAACGCTTAGCTGTTTTACATGAGAAGATCAGACATATGCGTTTAGACTTTCAGCAAAAGTTATCTACATGGTTGATTAAAAACTATGATATTATTTGTGTGGAAACACTAAAAGTTAAGAATATGATTAAGAATCATAAACTTGCACAAGCAATATCAGATGTTTCTTGGAGTCAGTTTATAAGTTTGCTAGAATATAAAGCTAAATGGAATGATAAAAAACTAGTAAAAATTAATACTTACTTTCCAAGTAGTCAAACATGTAGCAAATGCGGATATATTAATAAAGAAGTTAAAGATCTTTCTGTTAGAGAATGGACATGTCCAAATTGCGGTATGTTGCATGATAGAGACATTAATGCCACTAAAAATATTCTAGCAGAAGGATTAAATATAGCTTGATTATTAAGAACCGTAGGAATTAGGGGGATAGCCCGGATAATAACTTTTCCGTTAGGAAAAGGTTCCCGGGAACCCCGCGACTTTAGTCGTGGGTAATTCAGTTCTACTTTAATGGTGAATCATATAGTAAAGATAAACGTCAAGGATTAACAACAGAGTCAGAATTTCACTTAACTGTTGGCAGATACACTGGACATGGCAGTAAAGGATACTTTCGGGGAAAGATAGACCAGCTTAGAATTACAAAAGGCAAACGTTTGTGGAATGAAGAAAATGCACCGGGCGGTAAGTTTACACCTCCGACAGAACCTTATAACTTAGAGAGTGAAGAAAGAGATCCTGCAGATAACACAAAGCCACGATACACTAAAGCATTTCTGACGTCAGCTGCGCTTCAAGGATCTGCTCCTGTAACTGGTTCAGATGTTTCTAATCCTAACCGTATTTTCACACCACCTTCTGAACCTTATAGTGCTGTCGTTAACGAAGAAGAAGCGTTAGGTCTCAAAGAATTTTACGTTCCTTTAGTTCCTTACTTTGACGACAGTAACTTAACTGCAATAGAACGCTTACCTCGACAAAAAGAACCTTATCCTGAGTATGACGGACTGGTTCACGAACCTGAGTGGTTATATTATGACACAAGCAATACACAACTTGAGATATCTGGTGTACTGTCAGGAATTAACGCTCAAACATACTATGCTTTCTTTGAACCTAAGGCAGGTTACTGTTGGAGAGACGGCAGTACAGCAAAAAAGCGTGTACCTTGGTATATCAGAAAAGTGGGCGTAGGCCAAATGCCAAGACAAGATGAACCCCTGGTATATAACGCAGCAGAACAAGACGTTAACCTTGTTAACTTTAACGCTGCAACAATGGTTCTCTCAGGAAGAGTTAGGGCAATGGCAGCAAATACCATAGATATACCATACTACTATTGTACAGTAACTCTTAAGGATAATCTTGTTTGGCCTACAGGAACAACAGAACCTTACGAAGTTTCTTGGGAGATTACACCGCAGCCGGTAGCACCTCCAGTTCTGTCAGAAACGTCAAGTCTTGAGTTTGTTTATGACGGAACAGAACAAGAGCCTGTTTTTGTTTATAACAGTGACCTTGTCGCCGTCAAGGGTGACGTTAAAGCAGTTGACGCTAACGTTACTGACGCAGGTATTGTTCTAACAGAAGAATATTGTGTTACTTTTTCTCTCAAGGATGCACAAAATTACTGCTGGAATACTACGGAAACAGAATTTGATATTTCTGACACAGAAGATATCTCTTTCTTTTGGCACATTAAGCGTCGTGTTATTCAACAACCTTCTTGGTCAGGCGGTCCTTTTGTTTATGACGGAACAGAACAAGGACCTACAGTAGAAGGACTTCAGGAAGCTTACTGTCAGATATCAGGACATAGAGCAACAGAACCAGGTTATTACACAGCAAGAGTGGTATTAACCGATCCTGATAACTGTGAATGGCCTGACGGAACAACAGGTGACATAGTCTATAACTGGGAAATTCCCATGCAAAATGGACAGATATCTCTTGTTCCTAACACTCTTAACCTTAGAGCAAGAAAGGGTACGCCTGTTCCGTCAGCAACAGTACAAGTTACAAGACTGGGAAGTGGCAAAGTTACCGTAACAGAAAATCCTAAGGTAAGAGTTGAGATAGACAACACTACTCTTACGGTTTACGGTCTTGACACAACGTATCCTAACTCAGTTACTCTTTCAGTTAGTATAGAAACAGGATATGGTTTTGACTACAGCGGCGTATCAGCACCGTTAACAATAACTGTTTTACGTTGGTTAGATGCCCTAACGTGGCAAGAAATAGCAGAACTTGCAACAGAAGATGAACTTCTTAACGGATACAGCTTCATTGGTGACAGTAAGGCAGTACCAAGTTACACTGTTGTACCTTCACAACAGTGTAACTGGTCTTCTTACAAGAAGAGTTCTGACTACTATAACGAACTCATAAATCCTTATTGCAGAGTAGTACTCGTAGGCGTTGATCATAACGCTGCTTACGAAGGTGACGGCCGTGCGCATTTTTTGTTCTATAATAACGCTGACAACAGTCTTGGCTATCTTAAGGCTGATGCCTTGTCAATGCACAGCGGTAAAACTACTTTTACGGGCGGATGGCGTAACTCTAATATCAGAACAAGATATCAAAGTTTTGCACAGTACGATGTTCACACTAACACTCTTCCTGACGACATGATACAGTACACAGTTCCTGTTCTTAAGTGGACTGACAATATCGGTAACGGTGTCAACGATAAGAATAACGTTTTTCCTACTCTTGAGTGGTTATCGTCATTCTCAGAGAAAGAAGTTTTTGGCACTAACACTTACAGTAACGAAGGTGAAGACGCTTTTCAAGAACGTTATGCCTACTTCAGCCTTAATCCCGGTGATATTGCACGTAAACGCTATGACGGTGATACCAACGCTGTCCTTGTTGCGCTGAGATCACCTAACGCTACCGACATAGGCAAAGATGTTTTTTCTGATACCGACGGTATTTTAACGAGTAATCCGTTAACAGGAAGTTTTGCAAGTGACGGCCGTGCTTCTCTGTTGCTGTTTACTGTAGCAAACAAACGCCCTGACAATCTGTTCATTCCTTCTATAGATCAGCACATGGTAAGTTTACTGCATTGTGACGTAGAAAGCAGTAATCCATTGTACGTTACTGACGTGTGTAAGGGGCTATATAAGCTCAGACCAAAAGTTACAACTTTGTCTGACTTGTTAAAAGACACTGTAGTTGCAAAAGGTCAGTACGGCTACTATAACTGGTTATCACCGGTAGAACAGCAGCTTCCTTTTGCTGATCATCCCCACAGTTTGTGTATGGCGGGCAATTACGTTATGTCTTCAAAACCATTCGTTCTTAACGGCAGTGATATCACTGTTGACCTTTTCTTCGGTTACTCTAATCAGCACTCAAGTACAAACCATAACTGTGACGCGTTCTTGTTTACTCTTAAATCTGAAAGTAGAGCCATTCGTGTCTACGTTAAAAATAACACTCTTTGCTGTAATCTTATAGACAAGTATTCTGATACTGCTTCTGACCAAACAATCAAACTTACGGCGTTAACTACTGAACCCGTTAAGTATCATCATTGTGCACTTCAGTGTAAAGAAGGTAAGTTGTATCTTTACGTTAATGGCAAGGGACAAGAAGTCAGCAGCAATTACTCTGTCAAGAAGGATTTGTACACTTTCTATCTTGGCGCTGATCCGTT
>Ga0247609_10005196_pt1 | contig 12832 bp, 10 predicted proteins | sample 172DNAGHGlowgp2_FD_193487 | JGI IMG/M metagenome (GOLD analysis project Ga0247609, IMG submission 193487) | Sheep rumen microbial communities from Palmerston North, Manawatu-Wanganui, New Zealand - 1728 DNA GHGlow gp2 | ecosystem: Host-associated > Mammals > Digestive system > Stomach > Rumen ...
CATCGACGCCACCCGCGGCATCGAGTCCCAGGACGTCAACATCTTCTCCATCATCCAGAAGAACCGCAAGGGCCTCGTCGTCCTCGTCAACAAGTGGGACCTTACCGAGAACAAGACCCAGCAGGCCATCGACCACTTTGAAGCCACCATCCGCGAGCGCTTCGCCCCGTTCACCGACTTCCCCATCATCTTCGGGTCGGCACTCACCAAGCAGCGCATCCACAAGGTGCTGCAGACGGCACAGGAGGTGTACAACAACCGCCACATCACCATTCCCACCTCCCAACTCAACAACGTCCTGCAGGAAGCCATCCAGGCCTTCCCGCCACCCGCGGTCAAGGGCAAGTACATCAAGATCAAGTACATCACCATGCTCAAGGGCGCCCATGTGCCCACGTTCATCTTCTTCTGCAACCTGCCCCAGTGGATCAAGGATCCCTACAAGCGCTACTTGGAGAACAAGATACGCGAGAACTGGAACCTGCACGGCACCGCCATCAACCTCTTCTTCAGGGAGAAGTGATGATTCCCGCCCTTATAGTGAAAATTTCTATTTTCGCAATGAGGGCGATATCTCATTGATTGACAAAGATATATAGATTTATACTAGTAGAAATAGGGTATTTTTATTCAAAAAAATACCCTAAAACATTTGGTGTACATCAAAGATTCTTATTAATTTTGTAACGACAATAAAAATCATGACAATCATTCCACTCATCATTTTGGGTGAGTGGGGGAATAAAACGGCAACAAACAACAAGAACATATATACTTGAATTTTGGTTATGAAGATGGTGTGCTTTTGTGAAAAAGTACACTTTCGTTTTATATCAGGGACTTTTTTACACGACAACGGGTGGATTTATCGATTTTTTGCCTAAATTTGCCATCACAAATCCAAAAATATAAAACGATTATAACTATGAAAAGAATCAAACTGTTGGTCATCTCGATGACCGTGATGATGATGGCTGCAACAGCTCCCGCAGCAATGGCCCAAGCAACACAAAACGTGCTGCAGCTCGAGAAGGACATCGAATTGCACGAGAAGAACATCAAGGACAAGGAATCCTCAATCAAGGATCTGGAGAACCGCATCGACGAGCTCAAGTCACAACTCAAGGACCTGGAATCACAAAAGAAGGCCCTCGAGAAGGAACTCAAGGAAGAAGTCAAGATGCGCAAGGAGAAGTTCACCAACCGCGACGAACTCGTCTATGACCAGGAAATCGTTGACGTGCTCTATAACCCCTACAACAAGAGCGACGTCGACGAGGCGCTGCGTTCCTTTGAGGGCATGGAGACCAAGGACGTGATCAAGAAGAAAGAACTCGTCGAGAAATACGGCGAGTACACCAAGAACCTCCGTGAGTTCATGGAGAAGGCCAAGAAAGAACTCTCCACCGGCAAGTGGAAATACCTGTCCTCGACAAGCGACGAGTACAAGAAATTTGAGAAAGGTCTCAAGGGCACCAAGTACTGGAAGGTCTATAACAAGAAAGAGAAAAACGAGAGCATCGACTACCTGGATCGCGTCATGGACCGCATCATGCGCTTCAAGAACGAGGGCCTCAAGAGCGAGAGCCAGTTCAACGAGATCCTCAACATGCTCTACGCCAACTAACCGGGGGCTCCCCCCTTCGCCAATAAATAGAATCGCTGGCACCACTGCCAGCGATTCTATTTCACCTCGTGGTCCCACTTGGACCACCGCCTATTTTACCCCGCATTATTTCACTCAATTTATAACAACTGATATTCAACCGATTAAATGGCGCAAAAGAGTTAAATAAATTAAATGAGATAAAATAAAGTAATAATTTTGTGAAACTTTTATGAAACTTTTTGTAACTTTGCGACACAAAATTAAAGTACCACCACTATGGCAAGCATCAAATATATTATCGCAAAGAGAGGGGGAGACCGCCCCGAGGTTATTTTAAGGCTCACAATCGACAGCAGCCTAAAGGTACAATCCAAAGTGCCCGGGGTTTTGGTGTATCGCCAATATTGGAGCGAGCCGAAGCAATGCAACGATACCTCACGCAAGTTTATCAAGCCCTGGGAAGTCCAGGAAATGACGGCCATAAATAAGACGCTGGCCAACCTTGCCGCCGAGATACTGACCCGTGCGACGGCCACCGCCGAAGAGAATATAACGCGCTCATGGCTCATGGCCGAAATAGATAACATCTTACACCCCGATAAGAACGCGCCAAAGAAAGAGGCCCCAAAGACCCTCATGCAAGCCGTTAATGACCTCATAGACGGTGCACCCACCCGCATAGTGCAGCACACAGGCAAGCCCGTGAACGCGCGCACCCAAATACACTACAAGCAGATGAGGAACCATTTAACCGCGTTTCTCAATGAGCATGAGTTGGCCGACCTCGACCTGGCCGACGTTAATAAAGAGTTTTACGATAACTTTGTGGCGTTTCTCTACGGGCAAGGCCTCAAATTAAACACGATCGGCAAGCACATCAAGAATATTAAAGCCGCCATCAACGCCCTGCCCCTGGCCCAGCGTGCCAACTGCGAATTTGTGGAGCCCAAAAAGTGCGTGAAGCTGGCCGAGGAAGTGGATAACATCTACCTGACCGAAAACGAACTTGAAGCCATCGCCACCCTGCCCATCGATACGCCCTACCTCGACCGCGTGCGCGACCAATTCATTTTGCTGGCCTGGACGGGGTGCCGATATAGCGATCTCGACAAGCTGACCCGCGACAATATAGTTACCATCAACGGGAGGGAATATTTTAAGATTGAGCAACAAAAGACCGGGGCACGCCCCACCATCCCCATATTGCCCGCCACCCGTGCGATACTCGAGAAATACGGCTACAACGTGCCGCGACCTATGGCCAATCAAAAGTTTAACGAATACATCAAAGACGTGGCGCGGCTGGCCGGGCTCACGGATGAAGTAAAGATAACGCGCACCGAAGCAGGGAAGCGAGTAACACAGCGATATGTGAAATGGCAATGTGTTTCAGCCCATACCGCCCGCCGTTCCTTTGCAACAAACATGTATAAGCGCGATTTCCCAACCCTCATGATCATGAAGATAACCGGGCACCAAACCGAAAAGGCATTTTTGTCTTATATCAAAGTCACGGAGGATGAGAACGCCGAGCGCATGATGAAACTATTTGAAGAGCAAGAGGCCCGCCGCCTGTCATAAGACGCGGGGAAAGAATAACCATTAAATAACTATTATTATGGACATTGAACAAGTAATTAAAAGCGGAAAAATGACCCTTGAAGATGTGAAACAATACAGCTTCACGGGCAAGACTGAACCACAAATGACGGTGCAAGATGTTGTTAAATTTATCCGCGACAACAAAAACCGTATTAGCCTGGATGAAACTTTGCGCGTTGTCAAGATTGTTGACGAAGCACGTCAAGAGACCACTAATTACGCCTTATTCTGCAATGCTACATGGATTGCAACCGCTGACACCCTTGCAGAAATTCAAAAAATGCGGTGTGATTTGTGGTGTGAGGGAAATAATTGTGGAATGAGTGATAAATAAACAACCAATTTAACCCGTAACAATTATGGACGATTTAGGATTTTTGAACCAAGTAGAGAGCCACACCCAGGAAGTAACCGCCACCACCTTTGAGGGGGCACAAAACAAAGCCGTGGAACTCATGAACGAGCGAGCACACGGGGAGCCATGCGGATTGTGCTATATTGAGCCCTGGCACAACCTCAAAGCCCTGCCCCTGTTGCGGTGCATGGACTATGAGGGGGACATTTTGCGCGTGACCATAGAGACCGCCAAACACCCGACCGATGAAGCCCCGGGGGAGTATAAGTTGCATTATTCCCGCTGGCAGATAGACACCGCCCGCCTCGACGCGATGAGGGCCCATTAACCAATAACGGCCGTGGACTTTGACCGCGACATAGTAACCGCATATTTCGCCCTCAAAAGGATAGCGAGACAGTTTTGCCCGAATGAGGCAGCCGACGATCTTGCAGCCGAGGCGATAACAAGGGCGCTGGAGCATAGGCAGAGTTATAACCCGGCATTTCCTTTGCTGGTATGGTGCCGGGCTATTATGCGCAATCTATGGATCAACACCGAGCAAAAGTTGGAGACGCGCCAAACCGTCCATATCGGGATGCGTGATACCGTGGGATATACCGCGACCGACCAACAGGCCATCATGGGAGACATGACCGCCGTAATTGACGCGTTGCGCTGCAAGTATGTAAGCGTTGACACCCTCATGGACTTTGCCAACGGCTACTCACTTGCCGAGATAGCCGAGGCCAGGGGCGTGCCGCTGGGAACCGCCAAACGCCGAATACATGACGGCCGCGAAATGCTGTCAAAGGCCCTAACAATTTAATTATCCATCCATCCTTTATAGTGGCTTCCCTGGCCCGCCCCGTGCAGACCTGGGAAGCGTTTTTTATTTCCAATTGCTGCCAACTTTTGGCATAGTAGATAAAAAAGTTTTCCAATAGTGAGATAACATGAGATAAAATGACTATCTTTGCAACGCAAACCAAAGTGATTGACTACCCCATAAGGTAGATTTGTTGACCTGGTAATGTTAGGCCAGGAATGGGCGATAATCTAACAATCTAATACGTTTAACGGCTCATGCCGACTTTGATTTGCCGACGCGGGAGCCACAGCCCGAGCCATCCCAGGCCGCCCGCCAAACATCATGACCACCACTATTAATGACCTTTTGCGCAATGGCAGCGCAAACGTGTGTGTAACTTTATCGCTCGCTGATCTGCGAGACTTTTTTGCCGAACTTTTGGAGCAACGAACCGCACCCGCGACGCTGGAACCCGTCGAGGCTGAACGCCCCGGGGAGTTAATGACCCGCGACGAAGTATGCGCGTACCTGGGAGTGACAAAGCCCACCTTGCACCGCTGGAATAAGTTGGGCTACCTTACTAACGTACATGTCGGCCGCAAAGTGCGCTACCGCCGTGAAGATGTCGAAGCATTTGCAGTGAAATGATAAGAGGCAACCCCGACGGGCTGCCCCCTATAACTTACCACCACTTGACCGCCTCGCGGCTGTGCAAAGTTACTAATTCTTTGTGACATAGAGGACAGCCCAGGAACAATTTTTTAATCCTGGCTGATATGACCGACAAGATTTTTTACAATTTTCCAATTGCCATTTTTCGGCAAGTATGCACCGACACAAAGGACCGCATCCTGTTTATTGAAGATACAATTAACCAGGCCATACGTTATGCCCTATTTGCTGCCTACAAAAAGCGGATGCCACCACAAAGCAATCCAAATGAATACAATGAGGGGGTATTTAATTCGCTAATGGAGGAAATGGGCTTTAGTGTCGATTATGACCACAAAGAAGCTTTGCGCCGCTATGCAGAAGTATATTGGAGGCACAGGAATAACCGCGTTTTTGTTGGTGTAGATAAAGACCTACTTTTCGATTTTCGCGACAACCTGGTATATAAGACCGACTTTGAAATTATCCAATTTCTCGCGTTCCTGGCCATCCGTTCCATTATCGGCGCGGGGCATTATAACATGCGAGTGAAGCATATACCGTGGCCCTATGTGCTATCAAGAATGGCCGGGCACGAAAAGAAAGTTAGCGACATCAACAGGCTGCCCAAATTCATTTCCCAATACGCCTCAAAGCGTTTGCGCGTAAAATTGATTAATGCACTTTGCGAGCGCTGGCACATGCAATATTATGGCAAGTACCTGGGCAAAGGCAACCCGCCGCTGTTTACCTTTTCCACAAGTATAGACCTCGCGGCCGTTGTCGAGGCAGAGAAACAGCAAAAGCGTGCAAGCGCTGGGACAATCCATGCAGATGCAGCACTCGATAAAGCTACCCACCAAATGGCAATTATCGAGCCCGAGCAAGTGGAACCGCTGCCCCCCGTTCCTGGAATGGGAAGCAATAACCCCGGCGAATTATGATAAAAGAGATCACCGACACCAACCTGGCCGATTTCTGCAAATGGTTTGCAGAATGGCACGGGCGCAAACCCGTCGAGGCTTCAGTTATCACTACTTGCATGACGGGCTACTTTTCGACCTATTCCAAAGCAGCCGACAAGTTGCTGGCCCGCTGCAAGGCGCTAAAGCTTGTGGCGGTTAAAGACGGGATAGCAACAATTATAGTTTAACAATAAAACAAAACAACCAATATGGCTAACGAAACGTTAATTACTGATTTAGTAGCGCAAGAAGCGCTTGACCAATTGGCAGACCTCGACAGGGCAATGGAAGAGACCTACAAGACCTTTGCCGACGTGGGCAAGGAACTTGCCAAAGGTTTGAAAATTCCCGTGAATGTGCAAGGAGACCTTGACGAATTGGAAAAGGTTTACACCAAGCAGATGCAGAGGGCCGCCCAGGCTACCCAGCAACTGACAAGCATACAGCAGCAACAGGCCCAGGTTATTGCCAACACAACCAACACGATTTCCCGACAGCTGGCAGAGCAAGAAAAGCTAAACAAGGCCACCCGGGAAGCATCGACGGAGCAAGGCAAGCAGCTGGCCATAGTCGATAGAACGCTGGGCACCTATGAGCAAAACATTGCGGCCCTGGCCAGGATCAACAAGGAAATGCAGCAGCTAAAAGCCGAATACAAGGCGGGCAGCATTTCGGCCGAGGCCTATTTGCGTAAAGAGTTGGAACTGAAAACCGCGAAAAGCGAGTTGCAGCGGCTACTCAACAATGAAACAAAAATGATGCAAGCCGTGGGAGGCTCATATAAGCAGCTGTCCCAGGAATTGCACAGGCTGAAAGAGGCGCAAATGCAGCTGAATGATGCCCAACGCAAAAGCGCCGAGGGCCAGGCGTTGGAGAGACAAATACAGGCACTTGACGCTAAACTTAAAGACCTGGATGCCGACATGGGGAACTTTCAGCGCAATGTCGGCAATTACGCGATCGCCGGGAAGAGCCTAAAAAGCGAGTTGCGGGAGTTGACCATGCAAATGGCCCAAATGCTGGCCGACGGCGTTGACCCCACCAGCGAGGCATTTTTGCGCGTGGCAGAGAGAGCGGGCACCCTTAAAGACGCGATGAGCGATGCCACCGCCACCATCAATGACTATGCCAACGACACCCAGGGACTGACACAAAGTATTAGCATCATAGAAACGGCCGCCGGGGGCTGGCAGACCTTTGAGGGCGCGTTGTCTGCCTTTGGCCTTGAAAGCAAGGATGCAGCAGCCGCGACGCAAAAGTTAATGGGCATTATGTCGCTGATGAACGGCGTGCAAAAGATTTCCACCGAGTTAACCACCAACGGGACGGGAGCATACCGGGCTTATCATGCTATCCTTAAATTGCTGGGCATTGAAAAAGCCGCCCATGCAGCCGCGACCCAGGCCGAGGCAACAGCCTTACAGGCGGGAGCCGTCGCGGCCGCCCAGGAAGCAACGGCCCAAGCAGCTGGAGCAACCGCCACCGAGGCCGCCACCGTTGCAGCTGGGGCGCACACCGCCGCCGTGGGAGTTGAAACCGCCGCCCTCACGGGAGCCACAGCCGCCGCCACTGCCTTGAAATTGGCCCTGGCAGCCCTGGGAATTGGGGCAGTTATCGCCCTTGTGGTCACGCTGTATGAGAGCATAAAAGAATTTAATGAGGATGCCGAAAAGAGTGCAAAAATAGTCGAGGATTTGGCCAAAGCGAATGAGGATGCCAAAACAACCTACATGACATCAAAGGCCGAAATGGAACGCTATATTAGCGTGCTTGACAACTTCAACGGCACAAAGGAAGAGGAAAAGGCGCTGATCGATGAGTTAAACAACAAGTACGGCACCGCGATTGGCAACTACCAAACCCTTGACCAATGGAAAAAGGCATTAATCGACACGGGCCTGGCCTATATCGAGACGCTGGAGTGGGAAGCCAGGGCACAAGCAGCACTTAACGCCATGATAGCCGCCGAAAAGGACGGGAGCAAAGAGGATGCCGAATTTTACAAAAATCAATATTACGGCTACATGGAGGCGGTGCAAAAGGAGCGGGCAAGGCTTCAGCGGATGAGGCAACAAAACAGCACGCCCCCCAAAACCGCGTCAGGCAACAAACAATCCAGCGGCAAGGGAACCAGGAACACGGGCAACAGCAATGCCAACGATGAGAAAAACGCCCTGGAGACCATGCAGCAGCTTATCGACGAAGCAAACGAACTCTACGGCGATTGGGAAAAGACCGTTGCAGAGCGCGGCATTGAAATGGCCGCCGTCATAACTTCAACGTCGGCCGACGCTATGGAAAAGCAGCTGGCCCAAGTGCGCACGCATTATGGCAAGCTGGCCGAGTTGCTGGAGAAAGACCGGGAGAATACCAAAAACGAGACGGCCGCGAAATACCAGGCCGCAATCGATGAGGCCAACAAATTCCACAAGGACACAACCGAGTTGGAAAACGCCAGGACAAAGGCCATTGAAACCATCGACAAAGACTATAACCAGCGCATTGAGGATAACGCCGCCGATTTATGCGACACTCTGGAACAAATGCAACAGGATTTCAACACCAAGCGCCTGGAAGAGATAGCCAACACCACGGAAAAGGAGTTGGCCGGGCTGTCAGCTTCCAACACCGAAAAGGCGGGCATACTGCAACAGGAATACATGAAAGAGTTGGAGTTGGCCCGCGACCATGAGGAAAAGGTAGCCGAGATTAAAGAGCGTTACGCCAGGGAGACCGCCGAAATGGCCGAGGCCTACGCCATAAGAACCGCCGAGATAACAATTGCCGGGCTTGAAAAGGCCCTGGCCGTCGAGGGCTTGACCGATGAGCAGCGGGCGCAACTATCAAAGCAGCTGGCCGAGGCCAAAATAAAGCACTCGCAAATGGTTGCAGACGCGACACAAGCACACCTTGAAAACACCGTCGAGGATGAGGAAAAGGCCCGCAAAAAAAGGATTGAAAAGGTAGAACAATGGGCGCAAAAAGTGGAGCAAGCGACGGCCAGGATCGCCGAGTTATTGGGTGCCATCTATGACGGGCAGATAGCCAAAGTAGATGAAGAGTTGGAGGCAGAGCAATTGCACCATGACACCCAAATGGCCCAAATCGAGGAATTGGCAGAGCGCGGCGCGATAACCACCGAAGAGGCAGAGTTGCGCAAGCGTGAAGCCGAGGCACGAACCGCAAAGGCACAGGAAGCTTTGGAGAAAAAGAAAGCGCAATTAGAGTACCGCCGGGCAGTCATGGAAAAGGCCAACACCATTTCACAAATCGCCATTGCCACCGCCCTGGCTATCATGAAAGCGTCCCCCAATTGGGTTAACGTCGCACTTGTGGCAGCTATGGGAGCCATCCAAATGGCCACCGCCCTGGCCCAGCCTATCAAAGCCTATAAAGAGGGCACAAAGGGAGTGCCACACCCTGGAGGCCTTGCAGTAGTTGGAGACGGAGGCAAACAGGAATTAGTGGCATACGGCCGCAATGTGTGGCTCACGCCCGACACGCCCACACTTGTGGACTTGCCGAGGGGTGCCGAGGTATTCCCGGAGATCACACAGGAAGCAGTCGAACGGCTGGGGGCCTCGCTGCCTACCAGCATCCCGCGTGACAAATCAACGGGCAATCCTGTTATCATCAATGACTACACCGACCTACAAAACCAGGTCATTGCCTCGACAAAGGCACTTGCACGGGAGTTGAGGATGCAGAGCCGGGAAATGTCAAAAGCGATGAGGCAACAGGCATTTGCCGAATACCTAAAACGGAGGTTATAATTTGATTTCGTTGCCATAGTGCATGCCAGGGAAGCGCGCCCAACCCGTGCCCCCTGGCTTTATTAAACAGCATCAAAGGGCTACCAAGTTATTGTAAACAACAATAAAAAACAACGATTATGGCGTTTCAAAAAGGACAAAGCGGGAACCCCAGCGGGAGGCCGAAAGGGGCAACCGACAAGATTAAAGGGGCATTGCTCGACCAAATCAAAACAATCATAGAGACCAACATGCCAACATTTGAAAAAGATTTGGCAGCACTCACACCCAGGGAGCGAGTAAAGGCGTTATTAAGCCTCATGGCGTTTGTGGTGCCGCGTCCCAACGTTAGCGAATATGTGGAGTTGGAAGCAAAGGCATTGACCGCCATTTTGGAGAAAGCCCCGGATGATGCAATAGACCGCATAGCGGCGCGGGTTGTTGAAATTCAATTATTGCGTCAAAATGGATAAGCGCCGGGCATTAATTGCAATGATCAACAATGAACCTGGCCAGGAACAACGGGAGGAATACAGCCCGCAATACTCATTAGGGGGAGCGCCCACAACCTGGGAGGAATACGAAACCAAATATTTAGACTTTGGCGAAATTGACTTTAGTTTGGAGCAATGGTTAAAACCCGATGAGGAATGGTTATTGACACCATCCCAGGCCGCCCAGCTGGGGCCGATAAGAGGCAATAAAATATTGCTACAAGACGGCTACGAAAATTTGTTGCGAGAATGGGGATTGATTAAATAGCACAAAAGACATGAACGCAAGGCAGGGACTAATAGACATAGTTAACGGCAATGCCGACGGGCACCAGGGAGGCCGCCAACAATATGGCGCAATTGTGCTTATAGGTGCCGGGCCTTTGCCCGCGACCTGGGAGGAATACGAAGAACAAAAGAGGCAAGGGGAATGGCTGGGAAAAGACTGTGAAGAGTGCCAAATTTTCGATTGGGTTAACCCCCGTGAGGCGTGGTTGCTCACGCCCGAACAAGCCGCCCAGCTGGGAGACGTGCGCGGCAATGAAATATTGCTGGGTTGTGATGCAAAGCAATTGCTTTATGATTGGGGATTGATAAAGTTATGGGGCAAAGCAAAGCATATAAGATAAACAGGCGTGCCGCCTTTTTAATGTACACCTATAATAGATTTTGTACACCTATAATAGATTGATAACCCCGAAATGTACACCTATAATAGATTTTGTACACCTATATTAACAGCACCAAAATGTACACCATAGAATGTGCACCAAAATGTACACCAATAGAAATATATAATTATAAAGCCTATAATAAATAATAATATTAAATTAAGAATGGGGCATTTACGCGCGTGCGCGCGTGAGGCGCTGGCCGCTGTGTTATATTATTTTGTTGCTATCTATTACCATGCCGCCCCCTGGGCTCGCTTCGCTCACTATTCGCTAACGCTCATGTGCCCGCTAACGCTCATGTGCCCGCTAACGCGGGAGTAGTATTTAACGGCTGCGCCGTTGTGTGTGGTGGAAGCTTCGGGAGTGGCGGGACACACCAGGAAGCGGGCAGCGTCGCGGCCTCGACCGTCCCCAGCTGGGAACCTGGCCACCGATCCCCCGGCGATCATCAACGGCAACCGCCCGCGTTCCTGGGCCACCCAACGGATGAGCAGACGAGAAACGCCGTCACGGTGCCCAATGTAGTGCCAAATATTGGCACACATGGCCCCAGGAGGCCCGCCACGGGCTTTTTATTGTCGCGGCTACCATCTTACCCACCCGCGACAAAAAGAGCGCGAGAGGGGCCCAAAATCGCCCGCCCTGGATTGTCGCGCACATCGAAGCAAGGAAAAAGCAAGGAAAAAACACCCTTGACGGATGCAAAGGGCGAATAAATGGGGCTGTTTCATTGCCCTGTTATCTGCCCTTTCCATAGCTTAGCAACGGATGAGCAACGGATGAGGCCCGAAAAATAGCCCGTCCGTGTGGACTTCCTGGGATAAGCCAGGCCAGGGAGCCGCGACGCGGCCCCAAAAAGCAGCAAATCAAAAAATAGTGTAACTTTTGTGAAACTTTTTAATAAAACGAAATTTGCTAACCGCTATAAATCAAGCAGTTAGCAAATATTTTTGTGGTCCCACTTGGGCTTGAACCAAGGACTCCCTGATTATGAGTCAGGTGCTCTAACCAACTGAGCTATAGGACCTGTTAGGTGTGGCATGAGTCATGCGCTATCCCTAAGCTGGTGCAAAGATACAAAACTTTTGGTAATCGGCAAGTCCCAAGGGCGCATTTTATTATGCTTGAGTTGATATCGCTGACAAAAAAGTTGGTGCCAGCAAATAATGACAGCGAAGATGCAGGTAAACCGACCGGCTGTCCCTTGGTCCGATTTTGGCGAGTCTCTCATCTTGACAGTGTTTTTTAAAGCCGCTGCGCAAATTTTTCCTGCCTTAACGCTTGTCCGCTCTTGGCCATCATGGAATCTTGAGTATCAGGGCTTTATGATATTAATAATGAAAAATTAATGGATGCGGAAATAAAAAAATTATCGTTTTCACATTTTTTAAACATTAAAATAATTTCCATTATAGAAATTTTTATTTAATTTGCATCAGTAAAAGTTATAGGCATTATGGCGAAAGCCAGAAGTAGAGAGAAAATGCTTTTATGGGGTAAATATAGTTTTCAAGTATTAGTAATTATGAGGGTCTCAGCAGTGATTGCTCGGACCTTTGTTTTTTCCCTTACTTTGTTCTCTGGTAGTGTGAATGGCCGCTGAGCCTCCTTCAGGGCCTGCCGCCCAATCGGGTATCCATCTTCGCATTGTCACGGCCGCGCATCCTCGATGTGCGCCCCCCTTGGTGTGAGCGCACTGATCGTTGCCGGGGTGGGGTAGAGCAATCGGGCCAGAGACCTTGTGCAAGCCTCTGGCCCGTGATGCGGCTAAGCCTCATGTGGATTCCCAGGATTATCTTGTTGCGGTCAGTAGATGGCGATGGTGGTCATCATTACCTCGCGCCTTGAATAATAAAAAAAGCTGCTCGACCCTCACGGGGAACAGCTTCAAACGTTTCTTGTTGTAACGTCTTGCTTACTCGGCGGGAGCAGCCTCCTCA
>Ga0247609_10005197_pt1 | contig 12832 bp, 8 predicted proteins | sample 172DNAGHGlowgp2_FD_193487 | JGI IMG/M metagenome (GOLD analysis project Ga0247609, IMG submission 193487) | Sheep rumen microbial communities from Palmerston North, Manawatu-Wanganui, New Zealand - 1728 DNA GHGlow gp2 | ecosystem: Host-associated > Mammals > Digestive system > Stomach > Rumen ...
CGTCTGGACCACGAATCCCCTGAACTGCGGGTTGTACTGCCTTATGTAATCCGTGTACTTAGCCAGCGATGTGTAGTTCTTGGCCTGTCCGAAGGTCTTATCGTCCAGATAAATGAGTTCGAACGTTAGGTCTCGGAACGAGTCAATCTGTTGCATAATGGTTTCCTCTGGGACCTCCCAGATCATCTTCGGGACGATGCAGAAGTCGCAGTGGTTGAGACATCCGTAAGACAGTGTCAGTCGCGGCAGTACGGTCCATCCTTTGAACAGCGAATAGTCAGTACCTTCGCGATACTCCACACCACACAACTCAGCCGTCTCCCTGATACTGTCCGTTACGGTCACAAACGGGTACTTCTCGGCGTACTTCCTGATATAGTCACCGTATCCGCCTAAGTACACCTTCACATCAGGATTCTCGTTGCCGATGACAGCGAGGGTATTATCCACCCACACCTTGTTGGCGTCCATCACGCTGAACATGACGACAGTAAAGCCGTTGTCGGTGATATACTTGCCAATGGAGGCCACGTCAGCCTCTCCATGAACCCAGTACAGGTCCTTTCTGGCGTCTGGGAAGTTACGGCTCATCTCGGCTATCCACTTTGGAACCTCGAACGAGTCCAGCATGCGCATATATCCGATGCTTGACCTGTTGCGGCCGTAGAAATTGTCAAAATACGCTTTGGTACAGTCCTCAAACGGGTAGATGCTGTTGGCGTACTGTACGAATAGGATGTTGTCTATCATGCTAAAATCAGTTCTTTGCCCGTCAGTTTACGGGCTGCGTTAATATGGTCTATGATGCCGTCCCGACCGTAGCGTTTGAATATCTCGGACGGGTCAAGGTCTTTCTCCACTGGTATGAGGCGTATACGGTCGTACAACACACCCTGGTTCAACTGCTTATAGAGCCTCATGGCGTCCTTCTGTGCGTCCCCATCCAGGAAGATGTTGATATTGGCGTTGCAGCGCTCCATGAGGGTGTAGTACAACTTAAACCCCTCGTTCAATTTCTTACCAAGCAGCGGTATGCAGTTTGGATATACGATCGAGTCAAACGGACCCTCAACCAGAGTCACGTCGCAGTCCCAGTCAATGAGTTGCTCGTTGAAGATAATGGACTTGCGGTCCACATTTGGGTTGAAGTACTTGTTGCTGGCTTTGCCTGTGAAATCGCGGCCTGTCCAGTAGTTAAGGAATCCCTTCTCATCATACGACGGCAGTATGATACGGTTGGATACCGCCCTGTCCTCAGCGCTGTACGGCGTGAAACCTATCCTGTACTTATCTATGATGTCCTTGGTCACACCCCTGTCAGTAAGGTATCTCAAGGCACGCTGGCACCACTTGTTGTCACGTATGTAACGGTAGGTCGTAGGAAGGGTGAGCACCTTGTTCTCTCGCTCTGTAGGGAGCATAAATGAGTTCTCGTCCAGGTTGTACAGACTGGACTCGTGCATCTCCTTCAGTATCTCCACATAGTTGCGGTAGATGTCCTCATTGCCGTATGCCCGTATCAGTTTGAAGATACTGCCGTGCATCTCGTCATCCATAGAGGAGCATTTCCAGCAGTTGAACACGCCCTGTTTGATATTGACAGACAGGTTGTACTTCCTATCCTCATCAGGACCGTACATCTCACGACAACGCGGACAAGAATACTCCAAGTTGTTATTCTCATCCGCCAAGTCAGCCTTTGGTTCCCCTAAGAACGAATCCAGAAGGCGCTTCAGTCGCTGTACATCCGATCCGAGCATTTTCGGATGCAAAAGTACAACTAATTTCTCAAATATGCAAGAATTTAGGTCATCACTGGTATGCAGGGCCCGTCGGGAGTTGCAGGTGTTTCTCGATGTGGCGGTCTCCTATCTTAACCCCATAGTTAACGTATCCAGCCACGATGTCGTACTCAAAACCGTCTATAGTAGCCTTAGCCGCATTCCACTTCTCCTTGTTCCTATGTCCGAGTACGGCTATAAGGGAGTCACAGGCGTCGTAGTTCTCCTTCTTGATCTCACCCTTCTTGTCAATCTTCCAGTCGATGTCGCCGTACGACTCGTTGACACAGTTCATCATAATCTCCTTCTTGTCAACGTCGAACGGATAAGCGCCGAACAGGGTTATCTCGCCGTGTTTCACTTCGGATATGACCTTCTTAGCAGGGTACAACTCGCCGCTCTTGGACCTGGTACGCACTGACAGCAACTCAGGGAATGAGTAGTAGCGGGCATCGTATGAGGAGATGAAGTCTGGTACAATGTCGAACATCTCGTAGATGCAGTCGGCTATCATTCCGTTGAAACGAAGCAGTGTGGCCACTGTATTCGCATTGTTACTGAGCAGCAACGGCTCTTCAATAACCACCCTGTCGATGCGGTAATTGGATAACTCGGTCAGCAAGGTGTCCCTGAAGATACGCTTCTTCTCGAATAGAGACTGGATACCCGTTATCTTCTTTGATACCTTCGGGGTCACTTGAGTCAACTTGACTATCTGACCGCGCTCGGTACCATCGTCTATGAATATGCAGACTCCGATGCAGTTCGTACTGACATCGAGGCCCAGCCATACGGTGTTTTGCTTGTTCTCGTCCATGTATGTGCTTTCTTTCTTATCTATTCTTTCTTTCTCCAGTCGTACTATCTTAAAATATATTATAATATATCTTAAGTACCAGTTATATGGGTTAAAATATAGTATATTATGTCTTAAGCAGTACCGTATTATATAGTATCTCGGTAGATATATTCAAAATAGAGAGATGTATAGTCACCAAGTACCACATAATCTAAGTCGTACTAGAGTGTGGTACACAAGTATTCAATAGATAGCCCTATATGACAAGTATCTCAAGCCGAAATTTGCATATATCGGAAATTAGTTGTACTTTTGCCGTCGGAAACCACAATAGGTAGAACATGATTAAGAAGATCGTACATATCGCTGACGTTCATATCCAGAACTTCCAGCGCATCGAGGAGTTCAATGAGGGCTTCGAGAAACTCTACTCATCCATCAAGGAGCAACTGGCTGATACACCTGCCTCCGAGTGTCGAATCATCATAGCGGGAGACCTTGTACATCAGAAGAACACCGTTTCCAACGAATTGAATGTCACGGTAGCAAATTTCCTCCGCTCACTGTCTGATATATGCCCTGTGCTGGTTATCTCAGGCAACCACGACCTTGTGGTGAATAACAACGTCCGCATGGATACGCTTACAGGTATCTTCGAGACAGCAAAGTTCACCAACTGCCGATTCCTTGACAAGGAACTTAACTACAAGAGTGGTGTGATCGAGGACGATGACGTGGCCTATGCCCTGTACTCCATCTGGGAGGACTACAAGGCTCCTGAAATACCCTATGAACTGATAGTCAAGAAAACACCTATCATTGGACTGTTCCACGGGCCTGTCGTAGGAAGTGCACTTCCGAACAAATCCGTTATCGGTGAGGGTATTGACCCGACGTCGTTCTCTGGTTGTGACTTCATCATCGCTGGTGACATCCACAAGAGACAGGTAGTCAACGTAACAAAACAAGGCGAAGAGACCTGTGAACTGGTATATGCTGGCTCTACCTTCCAACAGAACATCGGTGAGACAGTGTCCGAGCATGGATATGTGGTATGGACCAGGAAGGCTAAGAATGCCAAGGTACCATTCTCACATGAATATGTGGACCTGGATACCGATTACGGCATGTATAAGGTGGCTATCGGGTCCATCGAGGACATCGACCAGGACAAAGAGGAGTTCACTAACCTCTAAAAACAAGAAAAGCGGCTCAATCGAGTCGCTTTTGCTTTTATTAGCACATCTTGCTTTCCATGTCCTCCAACATCTTGTCGAGGTTGTATAGGCTCTCGTATACACCTTTGAGTTTCCTGTAAGGCATACCTAGTTTCTCGTTCTTCGGTACCTCACGATAGAGGTCGTCAAGGCCTGAAACCATATCGGAGATCATGTTCTTGATGTACGTCCGTGCGTTTCGGATATAGCCTTCGTTGAGCGGTTTTCCGTTCCTGTGCGCGTCGTACTCTTTGACTACGCGCCGTGAGGCTTCCTTAACGAGGTTTTCCAACTGAGTTTGTGTTATCTCTGCCATATCTGTGTGTTATTACAATTTACTGCATTCTATATAACCAGACGGTATTGCATATGTAACTCCTCCGTGCGTGTATGTTTTATCTCCGAATATAAGCATATAGACCATATTGTCAGTGTTAAACCACTTAAATTGTGTTTGGTTATTGGAGTACCCTATCGCAACACCTATGTCTTTGTTTCGCGAATCTCCACACTGAATAAATGCGATAGAGCCCTTAGGATAAGATGAACTAGGATACCAAATTCGAAGATTTTTGTCCTTGTGAGTAGAATCGAATTTCATAAATGATTTCGGCGAATAAGTATAATAATAATCACCACTTTCGTACCACGTAACGCCTGTGCTAATTGTGAAATTTAATCCGTCCGTAATCGTTAGTGTTGTTGCGGTATCTCCATTTTTTTTAAGCCTAGTATTAACAACATTCCAACAGGCTAATGCTGTTGGTAATTGTTGATCCGTAGAGGTGCCAAAAACCGTTGTCGTTATAGAGTCTGCACTAACTCCGTTTTTAAGTTTGAAGTTACCGCTAATATACATGGTATTGGCGGTAGTTCCGCTTTTAAGGTTAGTAGACCCTGTTACGGTCAGCGTATTAGCGGTTGTTCCGCCTTTTAGAGTTGCATTTCCTCCGACAGTAAGATCTTTCGCCGTGTCTATGTAACCGTTTCGTATGTAAGTCTTATTGATACTTCCAACCAACAGTCCTTGACTAGCCTCGGATGCGCTCGATCCGCTAATCGTTAATCCTTTACTCCCCCATGCGACTCCAATATCGCTATTGTTAAAGTCTGATTTCTTTTGAAGGTACCTGTTATCGCCAGTCGCCTGTGTCAATCCATTACCCGTAATAGCAGCCCAGCAAGCCTTGGCAGTAGGTAATTGATTGTCGGTTGACGTGCTGCTGACTGTGGTTGTTACACCTGTAAACAACTGACTCTCATTGAAGGATACACTACCATCGGAGAATACCTCGAAGGCATTTTTTAGTGCAGATGTGCTCGTTCCGTTACAAATAGCAAATCGTATAGCCTTACTTAGACTACTCTCGCGAGCCGCTATATTTCCATTGGTACCGAACGCGGCATGGGCTACACAGTTTGTTGAGCCAGCGATGTTGCTACCATGTACGAATGAAGAGTTCGTCTGCGCAGTAGTATTGGATCCTCCTGCGTGAGAGTAGTTACTTTTGGCTAGCGTCTTATAACCCTCTGAATGGGCGCCAGTAGCCAAACCACTAGTGCTGTCACCCTCTGCATGTGCCCCATATCCTTTTGCAACGCAAGCATGTCCTTCGGCGTGTGCACTCTCTCCTGATGCGGTTGAGCCACTACCTTCGGCGTGCGCAGCATGTGAGTAAGCAATAGTCTGATCTCCTTCTGTATGTGCTTCATTACCACATGCGTTCGTTTTATATCCCTCAGCATGTGAGCATGGTGTGGAAGCAGTTGTAAGAACACCCTCTGCGTGAGATGATGTTCCAGTAGCCCATCCTCCAGGGTTACTAGCGTTGTATCCACCTTCTGCATGAGCACCTAAGCCTGCGGCGATACTACCATATCCTTCTGCATGCGAATATCCGCCGCTTGCTGTGTTAATGTTATTCTCTAACTCAGCAAACGAAGGCTTTGAAGGGTCATATTTGTACCCGTACATAGTAGGCACATCGCTTCCTGGGTCGTATTCCTCGCCAGCAACGAACAACGTATTTACATAGAGCGTACCCATGTGCCCGCCGTCTTCCTTACATGTCAGGATGGTTGTACCGCCAGTAGACACTATGGTATTAGCAGTGAAGTCGTGGTCGTCCTGCTTGCCGTACATAGAGTCTATGAGGTTAATGAACTGTTCCTCGTTCGGACGGTCGCCCCGCTCGAAATAACCCTTCAGTTTGCCTTTGCTTACTATTGCCATGTGTCTATTACCTTACTATGAATGTGTTTCCAACCTCCATGGTGAGTTGGTTATCAGGTGCTGCCGCGTAGTAGTCACCAACCGCCTCGTCGTAGATGGCTGTGTTATCGTATGTTACCCGACAGATGATAGTGGACGGCAGTACCTGTTCGAGGTACTTCATCACCACATCGCGGAAGTATTTGTACCGCTCGATGTCGGTCAGATATACGTTGAATATCAACTCGACGTACTTGGTGTTGATTATGCAGTCTATACTGGAGTCTTCCAGGTCGGACCATACATCGTTATCACCGTAGGTTACACTATTGGTGTCCCTGAACATCAGCACACGCGTCACGTCTTTCAACTCATTTCCATCAGCGCCGTACCGTAGTCCAGACTGGCCTTCTCGCCAGTGGTGGTAGAAACCGTGTACTTTGTCGTCACGCAGTACGTTGATAGCACCTGTTTCCTCGTCAACTATGTTAAGGAAGCCGATCGGTTCAATCGCCGTGGTGTCCACTATACCGTCCTCGTAGCACTCCTCGTTGAAGGCGCCTTCTTCCAGCGGCTGTTTGAAGAGTTGCACGTACCTCAATAAATACTCGACACCATCGTCATAAGGCAGTTTGGCGCTATGCGGGTTATTCGAGATCTTGACGGTCTCTATGGCATCCAGATACTTGGCTATCGGGTCGTCTGCATCTATTCTGTACCAGCCGTCCTGGTAGAGTGACATGATATATTCACCGTAGGACGGATCGACGTCCATGCGGAACTTGTAGGCATACTCCCTCTCGTTGAGGAACCAGTACTTGGAGTATGAATCGTCACCAGAGACGTACATGAAAACGATGTTGTTCGCAGTGTCAGCAGTTCGTTCCGAGTCGAGTAATGTGATACCTACCACGTCGCCTGCGTTCACTTCACCGTTGGCATTGAACGGCTTCTTGGCGGAGCCTACCACTTTATATAAATACACCTTGACAAGTCTTTCACGATCGTACTTGGTGTAATCGACGTCACGTGTCCAGTTGTCGTAGCACGGGTTGGATACGAGCAGATGTCCGCTGTTGAACTCACTGTGTCCAAGCAGCATGCCTACATTGCTGATAGCCACTTCTATATAGGAGCATGCAGAGTAGGAAGAGCCTACCTTGACGGACTCTGTCTTGATGTCGTATGCCACGCCGTTGATGATGACGAACGGAACTGAGTTATTCTCCACCTCAACGTAGAACTCGTCACGTACCTGGTTGATTGGTATGGTGACAAGGTCGGTCGGATAGGTTACCTCGTATATATTGCGCAGGGTCTCAGTGAAGATGTCTCCGCACAGTATCTCTCCGTACTTGCTGATGGTGTAAGGGCCTTGTGTCAGCCATCCTCCGTACATCTGGTAGTACATACCGCCGTCGTGTTCAAGGTTCTTGTCGAAGAACGGATATAGTTTGCGGTAGGCGAAGGTCCTGCTGTTACCAGAGGCGTCGTATTGCTCTGTGGTGGTGCCTGTTCCGTCTGTATAGTAGTTGATGTATCTCACTGGGAGTCCACGGTAACTCTCGTAAACTCCGTGTCTGGCAGCCAGTGAGTTGTATCGGTATGTCTTAGTCGAGTTGTACCAGTCGATGTCCATGAGGTCCTTCTTCAAGGATGTTGTGTCCTGGATAGGCTGCGTGAGCACGCTCTCCTCCTGGATCATGTAGTCGAATGTCTCGTTATAGCCGTCAATGTAGATAGGGTTACCGTTGTCGTCGCGTCCGTAGTTGTACGGATACTCACTCTTGGTGATGAAACGCTTTGATACGAGTCCGAAAAGGCCCAGCAACTCCTCTATACCAGCAATAGTACCCTTCTTGGCCAGTATACTGCTGGAATTGAGCATGAAGCGGCGCAGGAACTCGTAGTTGATCTTATTGGAACCCCACTCTGCCTGGTCAGAGAACGGGAGAATGGCCTTTTCGAGGCGCCTCTCCACCAGTACGTCGTATTTCCTGGTGACTATCTCACCATCTTCCACACACTGCAACTCAACGCCGTCGGCATTGTACGGTATCTCGGTCACATCCTCATCACCATCATACTGGATGCGAAGAATGTCATCGCAGTCGAAGAAGAGGCGTTTGCCGTTGTACACAACGTACTTGTCGGAGATGAGGCGCTCGGTCTCACCCTCGTTGGCTTCGGAAGCCTTGTCACAGCACATGAACACGCCTTTTGCCTCGTTGTTGTACGGGTGATAGATGTAGTCGTCCTGGCTGAATCCGATAACATAGTTGGTAGTGACGCCGCTATCGCATATCTTCCCGTCCTGGAGTGCATCTTCCTGACTGACAGCCTCGCCAGTAGCAGCCTCGTACCACTGGGCAAAGTATGGTTTGATAGAGCATATGTCCCAACCTTTCACATTGAGCGCGTCAGACAGGGCGTAGTTGGTCATGCCGTTGTTGTCGCTGTATGTAACAGTGTCCGACTGGCCTATTCCGTCTATGTACGCCTTTACCTCATCGAAACAGCGGCCGATGATACGAAGCACCTTCTTGATCTTGTCAAGTCCAGGCGCGTATTTCTCGGTTATCTCCTCGTTTCCGTTGGTCCAGTCGAGGTTCTTGATGGATTCGTGCGTCATCGAGCGGTACAGGTTGTCAGACAGTCTCTCGTCATACATCATGCCGAGTCGTGACAACTTGCTTATGTATAGGTCGAAGGCGCTTCCTACGATGTCGATGTTATAGCCGCCCTCCGTGACAGGGAACGTGAAGGTCTCGTATGATATCATCACGCCATTGTCTATCTCATTCTCCACCTCGAACGTCGCGGTGTACTTGGGATAGGTGTCTGGGTCAAGGAGTTTGTGTTCGAACGGAGGAAGCGAATCGAAGAACTCGGTCAGGTATGAAGCCTTCGGGCGAAGATGGAGCGTACCGAGGTCATTTGAACCGTACATATACGCGTACTCGCCCGCACCCATGTAGATATAAAGGATAATAGCGCTTTTACCACCTGCGAAGTCGAGTTGTATCTTCGCGACTACGGTACCTGGTACGCACGGCTTCTCGTTGTTCACCTTGATGACGCGCCAGTCGCTTATCTCATGCTCCTTCTCTCCGAGGCCATCCATGAAAATGCCAACATAGTTGTTAAAGCCCATGTAAGCAAAGAACTTCAACGGATTTGCGGCCACAACCTCCCTGTCTGGATCGGCTGTATGCAAATCAATACCGAACGGGTTATCCAGCGGCTTGTCAACCACTGGATCGCTCGCGCTAATCCAACTCGGGAACTGTCGGCTGTCGTATACCAGCGGGAACGGTGTTACGTCCTTGTCGTAAAAGCGAGGATCAAGGTATAGCGGCCTGCCCTCTTTCCCGTACAACTCACCTGGGAAAGTGTTGATGATAGTATCTATCGAGGCCCTGAGCAACTCAGCGCAAGAGCCGTAGTAGGCAAAATCCTGCAACTTGGAGTAGTTGACCTTCAGGCGCTGCGTCCTGTCGCAACTGTCCACGTCAGCAATGTATTTCTGCACAGTCTCTTCGGTCCACTCGGATCCGTCGATGCTGTCAGCCCATGCCTTCGTTTTGTAGTTCTTGCGGTAGTTCTGGGTCGGGTTCTTGGTAACAACCAGGTTTCCGCTCTGGTATACAGGTACCTGGTCGGGCACGATATTGGTCATATTGACCATTGTGCTCAAGTCAGTCTCAAGCACCAATCCGTTCTTAACGTTCTGATGCTTTGTCTGTATCGAAAAGCCAGATTTTAACTTGATAGGCATGGTTGTTAGTCAATCGTTTCAGAGTAATCCACGTTCAGTTTCTTGGTCTCCTTGACCTTCTTGATAGGCTCGCCCGTGTACTCGCTCTTGATGAGGTATGTCTGAGCCTGGTGGTAAATCTCGCCATCTGGGTTGAAGGTAGTGATGAGGCCCTTCTCGTGGTTGAATACCTGGTCGCCTTCGAGCATGGTAGAAATGGTGTCAGCGTCGTGATCTGTCAACTCAATGTCGTACATGACAGGAGTGAACTTGGTATTGGTCAGTATGACGTTCTCACCCGTCTCACCAATGAACGGGACGATGGTAGGCATATAAGATGTAGGAAGCGACGGCGTAACGGTAACGAAGACAAGGCTTGACGTGTTGTTATAACGGTACCTGGTCAACGGGGCGTTCTGTGAAAGAACCTGCTTCACCACTGGCTCAACTCGGTTGTTTGATGTAATGATACGCACCTCGTCTCGGCGTGTGTCATCTTCGTTGAGATAGGTGATGCGATAACCTACAAGGCCTCCGTTGCGTCTGAACAAGGCTTGAATGTCTGATGACATCTGAGCCGTGTCAAATACCAGTCCGCTGACGTTCTCAAACTCAGCCAAAGCCGATACCTGTTTGATACTTGCGCGTATCTCGCGTGGTTTGATATATACGGAGTAGAAGCCCTTCCTGTTGAACACAGTAAGCGGCAGGTGTATCTTGTAGGCGCCTTCGAGAACGCTGTCGACACCCGTTCCAGCGACGTTACGAACCTCCTGACGAAGGATGGTATTGTCCAGTTTCTGGAAGGTAGTGTCAACGGCACTGCTCACACCCCTTGTTGGAGAGTAAGAGTACCAAATCTCGATGTCGTCCTGCGTTATCGCTGCTGGTATAATCTGTCCGTATAGTCCGTTAGCCATTTGCTATTCTTCTTTCAAATTGATGATGTTGAAGGCGCCGTTGCCATAAGTCGAAAACTCGTCCGTACCACGTATCTCACCCAACTTGTAGTGCTTCTCGTAGGCAGCATTGACCCCTCTATCTATATAAATATCCGCATCCACCTTTTCAACGTCCGAAATACCAAGGTAATCGTCGCGTCTGATGACTGGTACCATGTACATGCCGTCGGCGTCCATTGCAATGTATGTGAAGACCGTTTCACCCGCCTTTGTAAGTTGCGGGAAGCGCACGTTGAACGACGTTTTGTCAGTCAGGTAGTATGGGTGCTTCCGCAGTTCGAGTGTATAGGTATCAACGTACAGAATGTTGTTGAGTGGCAGGTTTGTATTCCAATACGAGTACCCAACAGGCTTAATCTGGCTGTATGTAGAGCCTGTCATGTTCTGACTACCCACAAAATAGCCAATCTTGACCGTACAACCGTACTTCATCATGTCTTCCAGAGTGGCGCGGCTGACTATATTGCCAGTTTCCTTGTTATACAGACCCGTTTGCGTGTCTACAAGAGTAGTAGCGCCTTCTCGGCTGTATTCAATAAACACGAGAACGTTACCAGAGTATACCTTATGGCTTTCATCGGTGTTATCGTCGGTCCTACCAAGCAGACAGACGTTGCCAGGGTGGTAATTCAGGTCCATCAGGCCTCCTTCGAACGGATATGCGTACGTACCGTTGTTCTTTTTACGGAATGAGAATGGAAGCACCTTGGAAGTGGTATCGAATGACTTGACATCATCCTCCAAACCGCTTATCTTGCTGTCGCATGTACCTGTGATTGTCACCCGCCTGGTCGTCTTGTTGATCAGTTTATCCCATTGCTTCATCCCATCGCTCGTGTACTCATCATAGTCCCACTTGGACTCGTTGAACTTGTCTGGATTGAGGTTACCGAACATGCGCTCCTTATATACAGTGCTATAATTGGAGCCGTCAGACCTGTTATCCTTCAGAAGATACGGTTCGTTCTTGTAGAAGACGCACGTGCTACCAGTCACCGTCTTTCCATCCACATTATTGATGCGCTGACTGTTTGTAATAGTAGCCGTATAGTCGGTATTCACGTCGAAATCGGTCGAAAAGGCATGGTATGCACCAAGATCGTCCGCTTTTGCGGTTATAAGGAGCGGTATATTGAGTTCTGCCTCATGCGTTTCGCTTACCATGTCATCTCCGTAGTTACTAACAACGCTGTTGAGCCAATGATAGAAAGCCATTCCGCCCTTTTCAAACCATTCCTGACAGTCGCAGCAGTCTTCTCTATCCTTGCACGCAGCAGGGCCGCTGAGGCTTCCGTATTTTGATATCCTCATCCTAAACCACGAGTACTCACGCATAATTTCAGGGTAGTACATGTACTCCCAGAGCGTCGTACCTTCTGTTTTGAAGCGTCCGAAGCAGTACGTAGCCATCCACTTGTACATGTCAGCACCGCCACGTGCCTCGAATAACTTGTCAAGGTACCTATAGTTGCTGTACTCCATACCATCAACAGCCTCACACATCTCATAGTAAGAGTCATATCGCTGTGTATGGTCACATCTGGTTGCCTCAAGGCCCTTGTAGTAGTCCAGGAAGAACATAAACCAGCGTTTGAGTGTCCAATAGGTAAGGAACTTGTGCGGAACGTACTCGTCGTCGTCCTCGTTGTACTCATAGATGGTCTTGTAGAGCACGTTTTCCGTCTGGCCGTCTATCATGGCCTTCCCGTAGATGACTTCCGTATCCATTTCTACGTTATTGCATACGACAAGCATCTCGTCTTGGGCCACTTCCTCCACATCAGAGATGTCAGACACCGCCGTGAAGCGGTAATAACTGCGTTCAGCATCCCTCAACTCATCAGGAAGCCACAAGAGGATGTCTGTATCAGTGAAATCCGTCACGTGCCCCGCAATGGAAGATGGTATCTCTACGTCGAAAGGTATATAGCCATAGTTGCCAAGGTCTCCTTGGGCCGCTTCACACGGGTCCACTGGGTTACCGTCGGCTCCTATATACTCAACACGGCCAGGAACCCTCGATTTGAAGGGTTCCAGCGAGTATTTTTTATGGATTGTCTTTACCGTCATCTCCGTTTTGGTACCTTATTTAGTGTTATCCTGG
>Ga0247609_10005198_pt1 | contig 12827 bp, 9 predicted proteins | sample 172DNAGHGlowgp2_FD_193487 | JGI IMG/M metagenome (GOLD analysis project Ga0247609, IMG submission 193487) | Sheep rumen microbial communities from Palmerston North, Manawatu-Wanganui, New Zealand - 1728 DNA GHGlow gp2 | ecosystem: Host-associated > Mammals > Digestive system > Stomach > Rumen ...
AGTTTTTGATGAATTTTTGGAAGAAGGAGTCGTTGACGTTGCTCGTCTTCTTATATTCTTCTAAAATTCGCTTCTGATCTCTTGTGATATTTGTTGGCATTTTGATGTTGAGATGAACGTATTGATCACCAGGTTTACCGGTTCTTACATCCTTCACGCCATGCCCTTTCATTCTCAAGATTTGATTTGGTTGAGTGCCAGCAGGAATCGCTAATGACTTATCACCATACACTGTTGGAATCTCCAATGTTGTGCCTAAGATAGCATCGACGAAATCGATTGGGACATCGATATGAATATCATTGCCTTCACGCTTGAAATATGGGTGAGGTTTGACGAATATCTCGAAGTACATATCACCAGGCTGTCCGCCTCTAAGTCCTGGTTCACCAAACCCTGGTTGACGGAGCTGTTGACCGGTATTGATACCCGCGCGGATATTGAGGTTGATCGTCTTCTTCTTTTTGTTAAAACCCCTACCTCCACAGGATGGACATTTATCGGTAATAATTTTACCCGCGCCATTACACTGTGGACAGACGACTTCTTCTTGCATCACTCCGAATAAGGATTGATGTTGTCTTAGTACGCGGCCACTGCCTTTACAGGTTGGACAAGTCTTAATCGCATCTGGAGATTTAGCCCCTGTACCATGACAAGCTTCACAAGTCTCATCGTGATTGATATTGACCTGCACTACTTTACCGTTAATAGCATCCATAAAGTCGACTTGTACTTGCATAGCAAGGTCTCGTCCACGGACTGGTCCAGTATTCGCTCTGGTGCTTCTACGAGCACCGCCGCCAAAGAATTGACCAAAGATATCCCCTAAATTGATATCTCCCATATCCTGGAAGCCACCAAAGCCACCGCCGAATGGGTTTCCACCCGCTCCTCCGCCAGCGCCTTGTTCAAAGGCTGCATGACCAAATTGATCATATAAGCTTCTCTTCTTATCATCATAAAGAACATCATAGGCTTCTTGTATCTCTTTGAATTTGTCAGCATTGCCTGTTTCTTTGTTATCTGGGTGATATTGTTTAGCAAGTTTACGATAAGCGGATTTGATCTCATCTTTGCTCGCGTTTTTATTTATCCCCAAAGATTCATAATAATCTCTTTTTTCGGCCATAAATGCTCCTTTCTATATATCGGGTAAAAGGGGCATAAAGCCCCTTATTTAGTTTTAACAACGATTAGGCTTTGTTATCATCGACCACTTCGGCATCGATGACATCATCGTTACTACCTGTTCCACCAGTGTTACCGGTTGGATTACCACCAGCTTTGCCTTGTTGTTGGGCCATGAAGGCGGCAGCTTGTTCTAATTCATTGAGACGGCTCTTAAGAGTTTCAATATCGTTATTATCTAAAGCAGTCTTAAGTTCATCTCTAAGTTTTTGAGTTTGTTCTTTTTGGGCAGGATCCATGCCTTCACCTTTTTCTTGTAAAGCGAGGTCGATGTCGTTGATAAGGCTTTCAGCTTTGTTCTTGACTTCAGTCTCTTCTTTACGCTTCTTATCAGCTTCAGCATTTTCTTCTGCTTCTCTCACCATTCTATCGATATCTTCTTTGGATAAGCCATTGCTACCAGAGATGGTGATATCTTGGCTCTTTTGAGTATCTAAGTCTTTTGCAGTGACTTTGACGATACCGTTAACATCGATTTCGAATGTGACTTCAATTCTTGGTTCACCACGTCTCGCTGGTTTGATACCAGTTAATTGGAAGTGACCTAAGAGTTTATTATCATGGGCCATTGGTCTTTCACCTTGATAGACCATGATATCAACAGCTGGTTGATTATCCGCAGCTGTGGAGAAGATTTGACTCTTAGTGGTTGGGATAGTCGTATTTCTTTCGATTAATGGAGTCATCACTCCACCTAAAGTTTCAATACCTAATGTTAATGGAGTGACATCGAGTAAGACGACATCTTTAACATCACCAGAGACGACACCACCTTGATAAGCCGCACCAATGGAGACCGCTTCATCTGGGTTAACAGAGAGGTTTGGAGTCTTGCCAGTTAATTGTTTGACTAAGTCTTGCACCGCTGGCATACGGATAGAACCACCGATTAATAAGACTTGGTTAAGTTCGCTTGCGGACATCTTCGCATCGCTTAAAGCACGTCTCACTGGTTCTTCACATCTCTTTAAGAGATGGAGAGTTAATTGTTGGAACTTCGCTCTAGTTAAAGTAGTTTCGAAGTTGACAGGTCCAGCGGCAGTCATGCTAATGAATGGTAAGGAGATGACTGTTTCAAGAGAAGATGATAATTCAATCTTCGCTTTTTCAGCCGCTTCTTTAATTCTTTGTAAGGAAGCTTTATCTGTGATATCCACATTGTTATTGATCTTGATTTGGGCTTTGATCCAATCCGCAACAACAGCATCCCAGTCATCACCACCGAGCTTGTTATCACCAGCAGTAGAGATAACTTCGAATGTGCCATCTCCGATATCGAGGATGGAGACATCGAATGTACCACCACCAAGGTCGAAGACTAAGACTTTTTCACTCTTGTCTTGCTCTAAGCCATAAGCTAAAGCCGCAGCTGTTGGTTCGTTGATGATACGGACGACATCAAGGCCAGCGATTTGACCAGCATCTTTAGTCGCTTGTCTTTGCGCATCGTTGAAGTAAGCTGGCACAGTGATAACCGCTTTGCTCACTTTGTGACCGATGTTATCTTCCGCATATTTCTTCATATAGGCGAGGACTTTCGCACTGATTTCTTGTGGAGTGAAGTCTTTGTTCACACAGTTGATGTGAACCTTTTCTGCACTACCCATCTTTCTTTTAATAGAAGAGACTGTGTCTGGGTTAGTAACCGCTTGTCTTTTTGCCGCGTTACCGACGATTTCTTCGCCATTTGCCTTAAAGGCAACCACTGATGGAGTAGTCATTGTTCCTTCTGGGTTTGGAATCACTTTGACTGTACCATCTGCTTGTAAATAGGAGACAACAGAGTTTGTTGTACCTAAGTCGATTCCGATAATAATTTCTTTTGCCATAATATATATCCTCCTTAATTATTTACGCATCGAGTTTTTCTTCCGGCTTCTTTTCTTCTTCTTTTTTAATAACGCTCACCTGCACTCTGGCCGGTCTGATGAGGTGATCATGTAATTTATAGCCACTCGCATATACCTTGGTAACGATGTTATCCTTTTCCCCTTCAATCGTGTCAATCGCATCCATAGTTGCTGGATCGAATTTATCATCGACTTTTGGTAAATAGGCTTTCACACCTTCATTTTCTAGTACTGTGAGAAGGTTTCTATAGACGTATTGGAATCCCACTAAGTAGTTCTTTAAATTAGGATCTTCCACTTCTTGCTTAAGCACTGATTCGAAGCTATCTAAGATTGGTAGTAACTCATCGACGAATCCTTCAACGCGATATTTGATTGCTTCTTTGAAGTCTTTCTCGAGTTTGTTTCTTAAATTCTTCGTATCTGCATAAGCGCGGTAATATTCATTTTTCCAATGTTCGACATCAGCATTAGCCTTAGCTAATTTCTCTAATATTTCATCGAGCTTCTTCTTTGCTTTTTTATCAGCTTTATTAGAAGGCTCTTCTTCTTTTACCTCTTCTTCAATATTTACTTCTTCACGCATCATTATGACCTCCTTTATCATCGTCATCCAGGTCTTCACCTTGGAAGTATTTCTCAAACATCTGTTGCATATATTCAAGCGCGCTTAAGGCTTCATCATAATCCATTCTTTTTGGACCGACTAAGCAGATGCTTGTTTCCCCGTTGCCGAGGTTGATCTTCGTGGAGACCACTCCGACATCAGGATCACCGATATCTTCACCGATCTTGAATAATGGTTCTTTATTATCATTATCCTTTTCCACTTGTTTGAAGACGGATGCATTGTTGAGCATCTTCATCACCTTCATAAGCTTTTCCGAATCGTTTTTGAATTCTGGGTGGGAGAATAATTCACCTTCCCCATAAAGTGATAAACGGTCAGAAGCGAATCTCATGAATGTTTCAAGCAAAGCTTGATAGATGAGGTCGTGACTCACGACATAATCGGATAATAATGGTTTTAAGACTTCAATCTTACCAACTAATTCCCCTACTGGAGTGCCCACTAGTCTCTCGTTTAAGAGTTTGACACAGTTGACCACTTCATCGGTATCAATGTTATCAGGAACGATGAATGTCTTATTTTCCACATATCCTTTATCAGTGACGAAGATCGCTGTTAAGGATTTATCGGAGATTTTAACCATCTGGACAGAAGCAAGCTTTTCACTCTTTTCATCTGGTCCCATCACCACGGAGACTAAGGAAGTCATGTGGGAGAGAATCTCACAGCTCTCTTTTAAGACCTCTTCAACGGATTGAATCTTCTTATTGAGAACTGATTGAAGTTGATTTTTGAGTTCATCAGAGACGGATTTATCACGTAGGTGTTCGCAGTAATATTTATATCCTTTAGTGGAAGGAACACGTCCGCTTGAGGTATGTGGCTTTTCAATATATCCCATCTTTTCAAGAGCGTACATCTCATTACGAATGGTCGCTGAGGAATAATTGAGACCATATTCTTCAATCAATGTATGTGATCCGACTGGCTGAGCATGTTTGATAAAATATTCAACAATATATTTAAGTATTGTGTCGCTTCTATTCAGCATATCTTATCCCCCTTTGGCACTTTTAATCCTCAAGTGCTAATTTCATTATAGGCAGTTCGTTAGCACTGTCAAGCAAAAAGTGCTAAATTGCCTATATTAATATATTAAAGGATTAAATAAGGGAAAGAGACTGATAAGAAATAAAAAACCAATAGTTATTCTTTTAAAAATGAATAAAGGTGTTAAGATTTTAGTATGAAGACACAAAAGATTTTATTTTTAATGACTAGTGTTTCGTCGTTGCTATTTTCTTGCGCAACCCCAGCATCTAGTTCTAACCCATCAAACAGCGATTCACGTAGTGAATCTACATCACAGAAATCCGGAAGTGAGAAATCCTCACAACCAGATTTTTCTAACCTTGATCACGTCAAGGTGTTCGTCAGTAAAAATACCAACCTCGTCGAATATAAATATATTTATGCTTGGGAAGAAAACGATAACCCTCTTCTCGGAGGTTGGCCTGGCACTCCACTAGTCACCTATGACGAAAACTGGTTAACATATGATTTCAGCAAAGAGAAGCTCTCTTTCTCCATCATCTTGAATACTGGACCAAATGGTCAACAAACAAGTCATTCTGGTATGCCAATTAATGGAGCAGGTGCCTATTGGTATTACAACGATTCTTTACTAAAGAATGATACGATGCCTGATTTAGATCCAGGTGAAGGAGGAGGCGATGATCCAGTTGATCCGATCACTCCTACGACAAATACCGAATACGGCAATATCTTCCATGCCTTTGACTGGAATTTAGGCATCATTAAGAATCGCTTAAACGATATCGCGAAAGCGGGATATACTGCAATTCAAACTTCCCCACTTCAACAACCAAAAGATTATTATGGAGAAAGCAGCACACGTGATTGGTGGAAATTATATCAACCACTATCCTTTAATCTCCCAACTAGTAATTATTATTTAGGTAACGCTAATGATTTGAAATCATTAACTACTGCTGCTCATAAGCTCAATATCAAAATTATCGTCGATGTCGTCGCTAACCACATGGGCGGAGACGGCAATACTCCAAATGGAGCAATCGCCCAATATGAACCAGCGATTTGGAGTGCAAAAAACGAAGCATTCCGTTCCGTTGATCAATGTCATAACTGGAATAATCGTTATGATGTCACTCATTTACGTCTCGGTGGTTATCCTGAACTCAATACGGGTAACTCTATCGTCCAAAACGAAGTTTGTACATATTTAAAAGAACTTGTGGATAACGGGGTGGACGGATTCAGATTCGATGCTGCTAAACACATCGAAACTCCATTTGATAATGATCAAGTGAAAAGCTCATTCTGGACTAACACCGCGAGTGAGGCCTATACATACGCAAACAAAAAATATAATAAAAAATTATATATGTATGGAGAAATCCTTGATAACTGTGCGGGTGTCCCATTTGATTATTACACCAATATCTTAGATGCGATTACCGATAATAGGACAGGCAATAACATCCTAGCCAAGATTCAAAACGGTGATGCTGGAGGTGCAGCAAATTCTCATTATGAAACCAATATGAGTTCCGATAAGCTCGTTCTTTGGGGCGAATCTCATGATACATACATGAATGATGATGGATCTTCGAAGAATTCTAGCCAAACTAATGTCGATAAAGCTTATGCTTTAGTCGCTTCTAGAAAAGGAGCCCGTGGCTTATATTTTGCCCGTCCAAATTGGAATGGTAAACTCGCTTCTGGTGAAACCCAAAACGATAATTATAAGAATAAACTCATCTCCGCTGTTAATAAATTAAAGAATGATATGGGCAGCAACAATGAAACAGTTGCTTCATCTAATAATGTCGCTTATGTGGCTAGACATGGCGCTAATGGATGTGGCGCCACTATCGTCAGTGTCAACGGCAGCGGCAATGTCACTTTATCCATCTCTAATTTAGAAAACGGTACTTATAAAGATTTAGTCAGTGGCGCAACATATACGATGAGAAATGGCAGCATCACTGTTAATATCAATAACGAATTTGGTGCGACTGTCATTGAAAAGGTCTCTTGATTATAATTTCTTTATAAACCTAATTAATTAGCCTATCTTTGATAGGCTTTTTATTTCCTAAACAAAAAAATAAATTTTCTGCGTCGAAAATTGCGATTTTAAGGTCTTTATATATAGGAGGAAATTCCAAAAATGGAAGATTCTCTACTCCCTTGTCATTGGTCTGGGTATGGGAAGGAGGTACATTATTTGGAGCAATCCATCATAATGGCCTTGATCATCTTGGTCATACTTCTCGTGTTGGTTACCAATAAAAAAAGTCCTCGCTAACGAGGACGAGTAACCACATATTCATAATACCCTATAATCGCCCCAGTGACAAGGGGGCCAATTGGAAGAGGGATATTTACCTATTTTTAGGATATTTTTTTGTTATTTTTATTAGTTTTTTCATTATTAATACTATGTATTAAATATTTTTAGCAAACTACTTGACAGAGTGCTAATAAATGATACAATATAGGTGTTAGCAATCAAAGCGAATGAGTGCTAAAAGTAATTTAGGAGGTAATTAAATTATGAAAAACAACGTTATTACTACATTCAACCCATTCTTCGACTTCTTCCTCTCAAGTGACAAGAAAGATTACGCCCATTCAATGGACACAGATATTATCGAATATAACGACAGATATGAAATGAAGATCAATCTTCCAAATGTCGAAAAAGAAAATATCAAACTCAAACTTGAAGATGGCTACTTAAAAGTTGAAGCATCATTTGATGAAAAGACAGAAGAAGAGAAGAAATACATCTATCGTGAAAGAAAATATGGTTCCTTTGCAAGAAGCTATTATGTCGGTGATGAAGTCAAATATGATCACATCAACGCGAAACTTGATAAAGGTGTCTTAACTCTCACGATTAAAAAGACCGAACCAGTCAAGGAAGAACCTCAATTCATCAATATTGACTAATTCATAGTCCCCTTTATAAGAACCCTTATGGGTTCTTTTTTTATAATAAAGCGAGGATGAGCTGATCGAGCACCATCATCCCTTCATAAGTTGGAATCAATCTATGATTTTCAATTTTAATTAATTTATTACCGATTAATGAAGCGATCTCAACGCCTTTTACAGCCAATAAATCTTCATTAAATAATGCTTTATATTCATTTAAATCTAATCCATATATCGTTCTGAGATTAGTCATGATCATATAGGTTTTAAGTGAAGGGAGGTCCACGACTTCCTCTTCTTTTTCATTATGACCGTCGTTATATTGATTGATGCTTTTTGTATTCGTGTATCTAATATTATCGATATAGCCGGAGGCTCCTAAGCCCACTCCATAATATTGTTCGTTTTTCCAATATGTGAGATTATGTTTGCTCATATAGCCTTCTTTAGCCCAGTTAGAAACCTCGTAATGAATAAAGCCTTTATCTAATAGATAATAATGTACGAAATCATAATATTCTCTCATCACATCATCTTCTTGAGGCTTAATGCCGTTAATATAGAAAGCAGTATGTGGAGAAACGGTCAAAGAGTAGCAGCTAAGGTGTTTTATCGGAAGAGTTAAAACATTGTCTAAATCGGCCTTTAAATCCTTTAAATTCATATTTGGCAAGCCAAGGATTAAATCGACATTGATATTATCTATTCCTTCATCAACTAGATTATCAATCACCTTTCTCACATCAAAAAAGGAATGATGTCTATTCATCACTTTTAAATATTTCTCTTGCGTGGACTGCATACCTAAAGAGATGCGATTCACTCCATAACTTTTCATTAATTTGATTTTATCTAAAGATAATGATTCAGGATTAGCTTCAAAAGTATATTCGATAACTCCACTTGAATAAGGTTTAATCATCTCTAATAACTGTTTTAATTCGTCAAAAGGTAAAGCACTTGGCGTGCCACCACCGACATAAATAGTTTTTAATTGCTCGTCAATATGATAAGAATCAAGTTCTTCTTTTAATCTCTTCAAATAATTATTTGAAAAAGTAGAAAAATACTGCAATTTTGGAAAATCGCAGTAAGAACAGATATGTTCACAAAAAGGAATGTGAATGTATAAAGAAGTTGGTTTATTCATCCTTATCTTCGTATTCGTTGACCTTTTTGGCGAGTTCATCGTCATCAATAGGTTTTAAGATTCGATTAAGCTCTTCATTAACAATCTGTGATTCCTCAGGTTTATCGTCCTGTTTAAGCTTTGGATGGGATAAGCGGTAAATCGCAAAAGCGAGGAGAGCGATAACCGCGAAAACCCCGAGGATGATTCCAAGAATCATGAATGCTTGTCCAGCATAACTTGCAAATACCATTTTCTTTACCTCCTAGGAATTGGTGTGTAGATGAATTTATTCTTAATCGCACCTTTACGGTAATAACCTAATTCTACTAGATGATCCATTCCAGTTCTAGCAGTTTCATACGCGCAGTGATTAGTTTTCTTAAATTGTTGGATTGTATAGTTTCTTCCAAGCACGCAGTGGCGCGCATAAAATTTTGCCTCTCCCTTACGTAATAATGGGTCGAGTTCAAGAAGTTGTTTCTCAAGTTTTAAGGCTTCTTTTTCATCGAGTTCGGGAGTGATTACGTTAATAGCAATACCAGTATATGTAGGTTGCAAATCCTCATTGACTGGTTTTACCTTCTTTTCTTTCTTAATGACTGGTTTAACCGGTTCCTCTTTTTTCACTTCAACCGGTTTTTCTTCTTTAACCGGCTCTTCAACAGTAAATAGAGGTAATTCAGTTTGCACAGTCATTGGGACAGGCTCTTCAGCTTGAATGACTGATTCTTCAGGTTCTTGAAGTAAATCATCTTGAAGAACTTCATCTTCCTGATATGTTTCTTCTCTAAGAATCGTTCCTTTATATAAAGCGAGATAGTCGCTGATCTCCTCAACTCCTAAGTTGAAGCTATGGAGAGAATGATATAGGAAATAAGTGACATCAGAATATCTTTGAGAATCATTAAGCATTTTGCTTAATTGTTCAGTTGGTAAGCTCAATACCTTTTCTAATGGGACAATCTTGATAAGAGGTCCCACACCTTCATTCATAAGAATGGCCTTTAATAAGAGCAAAGATACTTCTTCATTATAATTATTAAACGGTTTAACTAAGTTAAGGTAATAACAGGCGATAATGCCTTTATAGACAAATGGAAGTTCGCTGTTACGAATAAAGCTGATGAGTTGGCCCATAAACATTGGGATATAAGCGGCTTTAGAGCTGCTATATAAGCGGTCGATGAGGACGCGGTTATTAATCGAATTATCATCGGACTGACGATATCCTTCAGATTTACCCACTAAATTATCGTGAAGGCGAAGAATAAATTCTTCGTTGATTTCAAATACGGAAAGGGAATCTAAAGTAGATTTATATCTAAGCAAGAATTCATCGATCTCATTATTTGGTCTTAATGTGCCTTTCACCAATTCGCGAGAAAGGGCTTCGCTTTTCTCTTGTTTATGAAAACTAGATAAATAGGAGATGAGATTGGCGTTGCTATTGAGTTTAAATTGTTCAAATAGTTTATCATCATCGCTGAATATTTCACATTCAGAGATATAATGAGATAATTTTTCTTCAAAGGAGGAAATGAGACTAGCGATACCTTCTCCTCTATATAAGAGAAGATCGCTGAAATCGAGACATTTTAAAGTAGTCTTCAAATAATGGGAACGACGATACGCTAAAATGTTGGACCAGATATTGTCCACTAAGGAAGTGCCTAATTCCTTCATCACTTCGCTTTTCGAAGCGTATTTCTCATCGGTAAAACGTATTGTTAAATCACTATTAGCCATATTATCACCTCTATATTCAGTTTATAATAAGCAATTGTTAAAAACAATAATTTACTAAAAAATTACTAATTTTATACTAATCTTCTGTATCTTCAATAGAGAGTACTGACATGAATGCTTCTTGCGGTACTTCCACAGAACCGACTTTCTTCATTCTCTTTTTGCCCTCTTTTTGCTTCTCTAAAAGCTTTTTCTTACGAGAGATATCACCACCATAACACTTGGCTAAGACATCTTTACGCACAGCTTTAACATCCACGCGGGCGATTACTTTATTGCCAATCGCAGCCTGAATTGGGATTTCAAATTGCTGACGAGGAATCACTTCTTTAATTCTACGAATTATGCCAAGGCCACGATGATAAGCATCAGGTTTATAGACGATGCTACTTAAAGCATCAACAACTTGTCCATTTAATAAGATATCGAGTTTTTGTAATTGCCCCACTTTATAATCAGAGAAATCATAATCGAAAGAAGCATATCCTTTCGTGCAGCTTTTAAGTCTATCAAAGAAATTGTAAACAATTTCACTGAGAGGTAGTTCATAACGAAGAATCATTCTCGTATCATCGAAATATTCTAAATCGAGATAAATACCTCTTCTCTCTTGGCAAAGCTGCATGATTGCTCCTACATATTCTTTTGGGGTCATAATCTCAGCTTTTACATATGGTTCTTCTATAGAAGAAATACGCGTTGCATCTGGAAGAGCAGAAGGGTTATCAATGTTGATGGTTGTCCCATCTGTCAAATTGACATGATAGATAACGCTTGGCGCGGTCAAGATTAAACCTAAACCAAACTCCCTTTCAATTCTCTCTTGGATAATATCCATATGTAAAAGGCCCAAAAAGCCACATCTAAAGCCAAAACCAAGGGCTTGGCTAGTCTCAGCTTGATATTGTAAAGAAGCGTCGTTTAAACATAGTTTCTCTAAAGCATCCTTCAAATCGTTATAATCATCACTATCAACGGGGTATAAACCACAGTAGACCATTGGATTGATCAAACGATATCCTGGAAGAGCTTCTTTACATGGTTCATCGGTGTGGGTCACAGTATCACCTGGACGGACATCTTTGATGTCTTTTATCTGAGCGCAGATATATCCCACTTGACCCGTGGTTAATTCCTTAACTGGGATTTCTTGAATCGTTCTAATGCCAAGTTCAGTGACGATATATTGTTTATTAGCCTGCATTAAGGAGATTTTATCTCCTACCTTAACTTTTCCTTCTTTGATTCTTACGAGCATCACTACTCCACGATAAGAATCATAATATGAATCAAAAATTAAAGCTTTTAATGGACTATTTGGATTGCCGTTAGGGGCAGGAACATATTTCACGATGGCTTCTAATAATTCATCGATGCCTAAGCCAGTCTTCGCGGACACTAATAAAGCATTATCAGCAGGAACGCCGATACGCTTTTCAATCTCCATTTTCACTCTCTCTGGTTGAGCGCTTGGAAGATCAACTTTGTTGATGACTGGGACAATCTCTAAATCATTATCCACTGCTAGATAGCAGTTTGCAAGAGTCTGCGCTTCTACCCCTTGAGAGGCATCCACTACTAAAATCGCTCCTTCACAAGCCGCTAATGAACGCGATACTTCATAAGAGAAGTCGACGTGCCCAGGAGTGTCTATAAGATTGAAAATATAATCTTCTCCATCTTTAGCTTTGTAGGATAAGGTTACAGAGTTGAGTTTAATGGTGATTCCTCTTTCTCTTTCTAAATCCATCGAATCGAGAATTTGGTCTTTCATCTCTCTGGCAGTCACCACGCCTGTGCGTTCTAAAATACGGTCCGCAAGGGTGGATTTACCGTGATCGATGTGGGCGATAATTGAGAAGTTTCTAATTTTGTCCTGCTTTATTTCCATAACTAATTCTATAATTTATCATTTTTCTTCATAGAAATCTTGTAAAGATTGACGAAGTTCATCAGTCGATAAAATCATTTCATATTCATCCCATTCACTTCTAAAGAGGTCGCGGTATTCATTTAGGGCATATCTTTCATCGATTAATAGGACCGCTCCACGATCATTTTCATCTCTTATGACTCTTCCAATCGCCTGCATCACCTTATTCATACCTGGGTATACATACGCGTAATTATAGCCATCGAGTTCATTTTCATTATAATAATCTCTTATTTGATCGGAGATGAAATTGATACGCGGCATCCCAATACCGATAATCGCCACTCCAATTAAACGATCGCTGACGAGATCAATCCCTTCTCCAAAAGCCCCGCCGATAACCGCAAAGCCAACCGTGGTCTTAGTGGGAGAATCGACGAAATGCGATAAAAATTCTTCTTTATCAATGTCGTTCATCTC
>Ga0247609_10005199_pt1 | contig 12825 bp, 8 predicted proteins | sample 172DNAGHGlowgp2_FD_193487 | JGI IMG/M metagenome (GOLD analysis project Ga0247609, IMG submission 193487) | Sheep rumen microbial communities from Palmerston North, Manawatu-Wanganui, New Zealand - 1728 DNA GHGlow gp2 | ecosystem: Host-associated > Mammals > Digestive system > Stomach > Rumen ...
TGGTGTCCACGTGGTCACCGTCAACGACTATCTGGCCAAGCGTGACTCCGAGTGGATGGGTCCGCTCTATATGTTCCACGGACTCAGCGTCGATTGCATCGACAAGCACCAACCCAACTCTGAGGCTCGCCGCAAGGCTTATCAGGCGGACATCACTTTCGGTACCAACAACGAGTTCGGCTTCGACTATCTGCGCGACAACATGGCGATGGCACCGAAAGACCTTGTGCAGCGCATCCACAACTATGCCATTGTCGATGAGGTCGATTCCGTACTGATTGACGATGCCCGTACCCCACTCATCATCTCTGGCCCCATTCCGAAGGGCGATGTGCAGATGTTTGAGGAGTACTGCCCCATTGTGGAGCAACTTGTTGAGGCACAGCGTCGTTTGGCCCAGAACTATCTCAGCGAGGCCAAGAAACTCATCGAGTCGGACAACAAGGACGACGTGACCGCAGGCTTCCTGTCGCTCTTCCGTGCCTACAAAGGTCTTCCGAAGAACAATGCACTCATCAAATATCTCTCTCAACCTGGCATTAAGACGGGACTCTTGCAGACGGAGGAAATCTACATGGAGAACAACAACCGCCGAATGCCTGAGGCGATTGAACCCTTGTTCTTCGTGGTGGATGAGAAGTTGAAGTCTGTGGAAATGACTGACAAGGGTAACCAACTCATCGCCAACATCGTGAAGGACGATACCTTCTTTGTGTTACCAGACATCACCACCCAGTTGTCAGAGTTGGAGAACGAGAAGTTTGAAAACGAAGACGACAGACTCGCCAAGAAGGATGCCCTCATGCAGGATTACGCTCTCAAGGCTGAGCGTGTACACACCATCCAGCAGTTGCTGAAGGCTTACACCATGTTTGTGAAGGACGACGACTACGTCATCATGGACGGTGAGGTGAAGATTGTCGATGAACAAACAGGTCGTATCATGGAAGGTCGCCGCTGGAGCGACGGACTCCATCAGGCTGTAGAAGCCAAGGAGCGTGTGAAGGTGGAGGCTGCCACTCAGACCTTCGCCACCATCACCCTGCAGAACTACTTCCGCATGTACCACAAACTGGCAGGCATGACAGGTACTGCCATCACGGAGGCTGGCGAGTTCTGGGACATCTACAAACTCGATGTGGTGGAGATTCCTACCAACCGTCCCATCGCCCGCATCGACATGAACGACCGTGTGTATAAGACCAACCGCGAAAAGTACAACGCTGTGATTGAAGAGATTGTGAAGATGCGCAACAGTGGTCGCCCCACCCTCGTGGGCACTACATCGGTCGAGATTTCCGAGTTGCTCTCTCGCATGCTCTCCATGCGCAAGATACCCCATCAGGTGCTCAATGCCAAACTCCACCAAAAGGAGGCCGACATTGTGGCACTGGCAGGTCAGAGCACCCTCGGCGAGGTCGTTAACCCCGATGGCACAAAAGAGGAAAAGATGTTAGGAGCCGTGACTATTGCCACAAACATGGCAGGTCGTGGTACAGACATCAAACTCTCCGATGAGGTGAAAGCTGCCGGAGGTCTTGCCATCATCGGTACTGAACGGCATGAGAGCCGCCGAGTGGATAGGCAGTTGCGTGGACGTTCTGGCCGTCAGGGCGACCCGGGTTCCTCTGTCTTCTATGTGTCATTGGAAGACAAACTCATGCGCCTCTTTGCTAGCGACCGCATCTCGAAAGTGATGGACCGTCTCGGCTTTGAGGAAGGAGAAATGATTGAGCACAAGATGATTAACCAGAGCATCGAACGTGCCCAGAAGAAGGTGGAAGAGAACAATTTCGGCATCCGTAAGCGTCTGCTCGAATATGACGATGTGATGAACAAGCAGCGTAAGGTCATCTATGAGCGTCGCCGCCATGCCTTGATGGGTGAACGTATTGGCATGGACATTGCCAACATGATTTGGGATCGTGTGGTTCATATTCTCAGCAATGGTGACTACGAAAGTTGCCGTGAGGACTTCCTGCGCATCTTTGGTATGGACATTCCGTTCGACATGGAAAAGTTTGAGGCAGAGACCCGTGAAAAACTTGAAGACGAAGCTTTCGACATTGTCATCGACTCTTTCAAGAAGCGTAGTGCACGACTTGCATCGGTTGCCTTTCCCGTCATCAAAGATGTCTATGAAACCAAGGGAAGCATGTATGAGAATATTCTCGTGCCCATCACCGACGGACGTCACGTTTATCAAATCAGCATTCCCCTCAAAGAGGCATACGAGACGCAAGGCAACTCCATCCTCGTAGCCTTTGAAAAAGCCATTCTGCTCCATACTATTGACGATGCATGGAAGGAGAATCTCCGTGCCCTCGACGAATTGAAACAGTCCGTGCAGAATGCGTCCTACGAGCAGAAAGACCCACTTCTCATCTTTAAACTGGAGTCTGTCAATTTGTTCGATACGATGGTCAACGAAATCAATGATGGCACGATTTCTGTACTCATGCGCTGCTCCATTCCTATTGCTCAAGAACGTGACGTGCAGCAAGCACCCGCAGCCGGTATGGATGAGCCCAAACAGCACCTTACAGAGAGTCATCAGAATCTTGATGAGCCATCAGAGACCCAGCGTCAGCAGGCACAAGCCGCAGGAACAGACACTCGTGCTCGCCAACCCATTGCACCTATAGTGAACAATGGTCCAAAGATTGGACGCAACGACCCATGTCCATGCGGTTCCGGCAAGAAATACAAGAATTGTCACGGACGCGGTATGTAAGCCGACAAGTTGAACAACCCTCACTCATTCGTGGAGTTTCCACTCCACCACCCCCCAAAGAGCGACAATGGATCCATTGCCGCTCTTTTTCATTTCACCGAAAGACAGAGGCATTTTGACGCCCTTGAAGTGGGGAAAAATGGATGAATTATGCATAAAATACGATTCCCAAGTAAAATCGGTTATTAAATATTATATTTTGAACTTTATTGGCTCACAAGGAAATGCAGAAGGAATGCCTGCGCGGCGTGATGAGTAGTAACATGTTCGATTCAAATTCATATCTATCCCATGTTAAAGTCCAATTAAACGCTAATTGAACACCAAAGGAGGACTCTTTCGTACACTTAACCATGCTCTAGGCTGCTCCTTGCCTCCTCCTAGGCTGCTCCTTGGCTGTTCCTAGGCTGCGCCATGAGTATGGCTAGAGTAAGGCTAGAGTAAGGCTAGAGTATGGCTAGAGTAAGGCTAGAGTATGCTTAGAGTATGGCTAGAGCCTGCCTGGGAGTAAAAAAATTGAAGATGGAAGATGGAAGATGAAGAAGGGGAGATGTCATCGACCTCTCCCCCTTTTGATGTGAACATCTATGTACAAATGGTGTCACCACTTGATCCATTGACGATAATCATAGCGTGTAGGATAGTCCTCTGGAGCTATGCGTACGGTGGTGTTGGCTTCCTTGCCCAAAAGGAACCTGTCAAGGAAGGCTTCCACTTCAGGGTACTGCACTTCGGGAAGCTGGCAGTGTCCATGACCTGCCACGATGGAATAACCAATGCGGTCGGCAATGCCAAAGCGCTCCCACACCTTGATGGCTGCGTTGGCTGACACATACATGGATGGGTCGGCAAGCCATTCATAGTCGGGATTGCCCAGCAACAGCACGGCACGTGGACAACACATGGCTACAAGCTCGTGACGGTCATGAGGAAGTCTGTTCACTTTCTCTTCACCGAAGTTCTCTTTCAAGCTCTCCTTGAACCAGTTGTAGTCTGTCTTGTCAAGGTTCTCCACATTACCCAATGTGCGTGAAACACGCCATGAGGCAGCACCACCTCCTCCGGGTTCCTGTGCGATAGTGAGGGCGACACGCTCGTCAAAGGCACCGCAGAAGAGTGCCATCTTGCCTGCATAGGAGCAACCTGTCACACCGATGTGCTTCATGTCAATCTTGGTCACTTCGGGACCCAACTTCTGCAATCCGTCGAGCAAGCGGCTGAAGCCCCACGCCCATTCGCTGTATGCACCATTCTCCTTCAAATCAGGATAGAGCTTGTCGAAGGCATAGTTGCCTCGTCCGCCTCCTGCACCACGTCCCATCTGGGAGTAGCTGTTGACCTGACGCTCGTAGAAGGTCATCATGGCGATGTTGCGGTCGGTGAACAACTTGCGTGGCAAGGCATTGTTGCTGGCACCAATGATGAGAGGATAAGGGGCTGTACCTTCTTTGGGATAGAAGATGGGGGTGGAGAGTGTCAGCACCTGTCCGTTGACATGCACATCAACGATGAGGGTGTCGCCCGACATGCGTGCATCGATGTCATCCATCGACACAGCGGGTTTCTTACCTATCTCATAGTGCTGAATCTGGTTGGCGATTTCCGAGCGACGCTGCTGCCACTGTGCCAAGTTCTTTGCTTCCTTTTTGCTATCAGCAAAGACAAAAGGATTGGGAAGTGTAGCCACATCGGGCATCTGATCGGCTGTGCCATATTTGGGTTCGGCAAACTTTGCTCCTGTGTTTTCTACAGAAAAGACAAGTGGCATTTGATTCTTCTGTGCCAACATAGGCTGTGAGCACACAAGACCCAGCAGGGAGAAGCACCCTCCCACAAGAGGGCTGATGAAAGATTTTTTCATAAGGTAATAGGTTAGAAATAATTTGTTTTTGGTTTGTATATTACGTTGATTGCCTGTTTATTGTTCAGTGTTTATTCAACTAATCCTTATAAAAGTCAATATTCTCTTTTGTCAGCAACTCGATGGCCATGTAGTGGTCGCGTTTGATGTTCATCTTGAGCACACAGGAGTTGAACATGGAACGGAAGCAGTCAAGTCCCTGCGACTGGGGGTGCTGTGCTATCAGGAAGTCTGCTGACCCGTTCTTGATGCACTGCACATTGGCATCGACGGCATCATAGCCAAGCATCGTGACATGGGGATGCTGGGGCATCTCGGTTCGCAAGAAATCAGCGATGATGTGGATGGAAGAGTTGAAGCACAGGGCATGGCGTATTTCAGGATTCTTGGTGAAGAAATCCCGCATGATTTCCCGCATGCCCTCTTTATCGTACACATAGAGGTTCACATCCACAATTTCAATCTTGGGGTTATGCTCTGCCATGTACTGACGGAAACCCACCTCGCGGTTCATTTGCTGGCGACTCGCCACACGCCCTTCGCCCAGCACCTTGAAGAGTGCCATCTTCGTGGTTTTTGAATCGGCTGCCAACGACATGATGCGTCCAGAAAACGCACCACTCTGCAACGAGTCCTGTCCGTAGAAGATGCGGTGGTTGAACTCTGGCCAGTTGGAGTCGAGCAAGGCATAGGGAATGGCACGCTCATCCAGCTGAGCCGTGAATTTCGCCATGATGTTATAGTTGAAGATGGGACCAATGATGACGGTGTCAGGATTGGAGTCCAAGAGGCTTTGGCACTCGACTTTGAACGATTCCGTGTTGAACGGGTCATAACGGAAGACCTTAAAGGAAATCTTGAAATCGTTGAAACGTCTCACACCATCGGTCAGACCATTCTCCACACGTGCCCAATAGCTATCCACCTCATGCATGGGCAGAATGGCTGCAAATTGATGCACGCTGTGAGAGGCAAGTGCTGATGCGTAATGATTGGGGGTGTAGTTGATTTCATCCATCACTTTCTGCACACGCTCCATGCTGATAGGCGACACATTGCCTCGGCCATGGATGATGCGGTCAACAGTGCCTACTGACACCCCTGCCCTTTCCGCGATGTCCTTAATACGAATCTTGGACGTTATCTCCATATTTTATTTTATCTTCACAATCTATTTTTAGTCCCGAATCTTATGCCGGCATTCGGAATCCGACTCAGGAAAAACTGTGCAAAGTTAACGCTTTTTAATCACATAAAAATCTAAAATGGGTAAAATTTCGCTGTCTATGTTTTTTTTGTAGGACAAAACAACTTTTTTCTCGCAAAAAAACCTTACATTTGCATGCTAATTTAGCGTGTGGTTGGCTTATCACACACATTTTTTGAGAACAAACAGAACTACATAACAAGAAACAATTGAACTATCACATGGCAAAAATCGTAACTATGGGCGAAATTATGCTTCGCCTTTCACCAGAAGGAAACTATCGTTTCGTTCAAGCAGACAAGTTCAACATCATACCAGGTGGCGGAGAAGCTAACGTGGGCATCAGTTTGGCAAATTTCGGACATGAGAGCGTGTTTGTAAGTAAATTGCCCAAGCATGAAATTGGGCAGATTGCTGTCAACGCCCTTCGCAAGTATGGCGTCAACACTGACTTCATTGCCCGTGGCGGCAACCGCATCGGACTCTACTATGCCGAGACAGGTGCCAGCATGCGCCCCTCAAAGGTCATCTACGACCGCGCCAATTCTGCCATTGCAGAGGCAAAACCCGAAGATTTCGATTTCGACAAGATATTTGAAGGTGCCGACTGGTTCCACTGGTCAGGCATCACACCAGCCATCAGCGATGCTTCCGCAGAGTGTCTGCGCCAGGCATGTATCGCAGCTAAGAAGCATGGCGTGACCGTATCGTGCGACCTCAACTTCCGCAAGAAATTGTGGACAAGCGAGAAAGCCATCTCCATCATGCGCCCTCTGATGCAGTATGTTGACGTGTGCATCGGCAATGAGGAAGACGCAGAACTGTGTCTTGGTTTCAAGCCTGATGCTGATGTGGAGGCAGGTGTGACTGACGCTGCTGGCTATGAAGGCATTTTCAAGGCAATGGCCAAGGAGTTCGGTTTCAAATATGTGGTGTCAACACTCCGTGAGAGTTTCTCAGCCACTCACAATGGTTGGAAGGCACTCATCTATGACGGAAAGGAATTCTATCAGAGCAAGCGCTACGACATCAACCCCATCATCGACCGTGTGGGTGGTGGCGACTCTTTCTCTGGAGGTCTTATCCACGGCTTGCTGACCAAGCCCACACAGGGTGAAGCATTGGAGTTTGCTGTGGCTGCTTCAGCTTTGAAGCACACCATTCCTGGAGACTTCAACCATGTGTCCATCGAAGAGGTGGAAGCGCTGGCAGGTGGCAATGCCAATGGTCGCGTTCAACGTTAAAAACACAGAGTTTCGGATTAGAGTTTAGTTAAGTATTCATTTATGGCAAAATTTGACAAGTTGGCTGTTATGGCCAAGATTGGTAGCACAGGCATGGTTCCTGTGTTTTACCACAAGGATGCAGAGGTGGCAAAGAAGGTCATCAAGGCTTGCTACGAAGGTGGTGTTCGTGCCTTCGAGTTCACAAACCGTGGCGACTTTGCCCATGAGGTATTTGCAGAGTGCGTGAAATTCGCAGCCACCGAATGCCCTGAGTTGGCATTGGGCGTTGGCTCTGTGGTGGATGCCCCCACTGCAGCTTTGTACATTCAGTTGGGTGCTTGCTTCGTGGTAGGTCCTCTCTTCAATCCAGAGATTGCTCCTGTATGCAATCGCCGTCTCATCCCTTACTGCCCGGGTTGCGGTTCTGTAAGTGAGGTGGGCAAAGCACAGGAACTGGGTTGCGACCTCACAAAACTCTTCCCCGGTGATGTCTATGGTCCCGCTATGGTGAAGAACCTCAAAGCGCCAATGCCTTGGTCAAAAATCATGGTCACTGGCGGTGTGGCTCCTACAGAGGAAAACCTCACAGCATGGTTCAAGGCTGGCGTGTTCTGCGTAGGCATGGGTTCCAAGCTCTTCCCTTCTGACAAAGTGAAGACAGGCGACTGGCAATACGTGACTGACAAGTGCAAAGAAGCACTTTGCTACATTGAGGCAGCTCGCGAATCGCTCAACAAATAATTGAAAATTTGATAATTATAACTATTAAAACATAACTTATTATGGCAATTTCAAATCTTCAGAAAGCTCGTGCTGCTTATCAGCCCAAGCTTCCAAAAGCACTTCAGGGTCCTGTAAAGGCTGTTGAAGGTGCTGCCACTCAGTCTGTTGGTAATCAGGCTGAAATCAAGGAACTCTTCCCCAACACTTACGGCATGCCTGTCATCACATTCCAGCCAGGTGAGCCCGTTGCATTGGAACCATTCAACGTGGGTATCATCCTCTCAGGTGGTCAGGCTCCTGGTGGTCACAACGTGATCTCTGGTCTGTTCGACGGTGTGAAGTCACTCAACCCTGCTAACAAGCTCTATGGTTTCATCCTTGGTCCTGGCGGTCTCGTTGACCACAAGTACATGGAAATCACTCCTGAGTTGATGGATCAGTACCGTAACACTGGTGGTTTCGATATCATCGGTTCTGGCCGCACCAAACTGGAGGAAGAGGATCAGTTTGAGAAGGGTATCCAGATTCTTCGCGAACTGAAGATTAAGGCACTCGTCATCATCGGTGGTGACGACTCTAACACCAACGCTTGTGTATTGGCAGAGTACTATGCTGCCAAGAAGTATGGCGTTCAGGTGATTGGCTGTCCTAAGACTATCGACGGAGACCTGAAGAACGAGCAGATTGAGACTTCTTTCGGTTTCGACACTGCATGTAAGACTTACTCAGAGCTCATCGGTAACATCCAGCGCGACTGTAACTCAGCACGTAAGTACTGGCACTTCATCAAGGTGATGGGTCGTTCAGCTTCTCACATCGCCCTTGAGTGCGCACTTCAGTGCCAGCCTAACATCTGCCTCGTATCAGAGGAGGTAGAGGCTAAGGCTATGTCACTCGATGACGTTGTTACATACATCGCCACCGCTGTGGCTAAGCGTGCAGAAGATGGCAACAACTTCGGTACAGTGGTGATTCCTGAAGGTATCATCGAGTTCATTCCAGCCATCAAGAAGCTCATCGCTGAGCTCAACGACGTGCTTGCATTGCCAGAAGCTCAGAGCATCAACAGCGGCAACGAGCAGATTGAGTTCGTGAAGCGTCATCTCTCTAAGGAGAACCTCAACGTGTTCAAGTCACTTCCTTCTGATGTGGCTGCTCAGCTCGCTCTCGATCGCGACCCACACGGAAACGTGCAGGTATCTCTCATCGAGACCGAGAAGCTGCTCTCTCGCATGGTGGCAGACAAGCTCGCCATCTGGAAGCACCAGGGCAAGTATGTTGGCAAGTTCGGCACACAGCACCACTTCTTCGGTTACGAAGGTCGTTGCGCTGCTCCTTCTAACTACGATGCTGACTACTGCTACTCATTGGGTTACAATGCATCTCGCCTCATTGCCAATGGCAAGACTGGTTACATGTCTGTCATCAAGAACACCACAGCTCCTGCTGCTGAGTGGATTGCCGGTGGTGTGCCAATCACCATGATGATGAACCTCGAGAAGCGCAATGGTAAGATGAAGCCTGTCATCCGCAAGGCACTTGTTGAGTTGGATGGCGCTCCATTCAAGTACTTCGCTGCACATCGTGACGAGTGGGCAAGAGAAACTGCATACGTATATCCTGGTCCTATCCAGTACTGGGGTCCAACAGAAGTGTGCGACCAGCCTACCATCACTCTGAAGTTAGAACAGGCTAAGTAATGCCCACTAAGCGAAAGACAACAAAACGTAAGAAAAAAGGCACACGACGAAACCCACTTCGCCGTGTGCCTTCTTATGTCCTATGGACAGCGCTTGCCATTATCATCGTTGCCTACATCGCTTTCTTCTATAAGACCTTCGTGGGTCCCTACTCTTTTCGATGGAAAGCCCTTTACGGACACGTCACCTACCCTGACGGGAAAGTGCGTGGATTGGACATTTCCCACTATCAGGGAGACATCGATTGGAACAAGCTGCGCAATGCACAGATACAAGGCGCACCCGTCTCCTTTGTCTTCGTCAAGGCTACCGAAGGCACCAACATCTGGGATGAGAACTTCAACCAGAACTTTCACAATGCCAAGAAGAACGACATTGTGCGCGGAGCGTACCACTACTTCAGCCCCTCCTCCTCAGGCAAGGCACAAGCCAAGCACTTCTGCAAGATGGTGCAGCTCGACGAGCACGACCTGCCACCTGTGCTTGACGTGGAGGAACTCGGCAACTGCACCCCTTCCCAACTCAGGCATGAGGTGCTGCAATGGATGGATTATGTAGAAAAGCACTATAGCGTCACCCCCATCCTCTACACAGGTTACAAATTCCGCACCTCCTATCTCAACACCCCCGACTTCGACCACTATCCCTATTGGATAGCCCATTACTACGTTGACACCCTTGAGTATAAAGGTGAATGGGCTTTCTGGCAACACACCGATGCAGGCAGAGTTGATGGCATCAATGGAGATGTGGACATCAATGTGTTCAAGGGTGACTACCAAGACCTCATGGACCTCACCATTCGAGAACAAGACTAACCATCCACTCTTTTCTCCACCTTTCACTCCACCCTTTTCCTATGCTTTACCTCTACGCAGACATTACCATCACCCCCTACTCCGAAGTCACCTGCGATGTACTCACCGCCCTGCTCGGAGAGGTCGGCTATGATTCCTTCGAAGTGACCGACACGGGTATCAAGGCATACATTCCAGAAGACCAATTCGATGAAGAAATCCTCAAAAGCACGCTTGCTGACATCTTCATCCCCGATGTGACACTCACCTACACGCTCCACACTTTGGAGAACAAAGACTGGAACGCTGAATGGGAGCAGAACAGTTTTGACCCTATCCTCGAACGTGAATTTGGCATACGGCTCAATCCACGCATGGCATTTGGCTCTGGTTCTCACGAAACCACCTACCAAATCACCTCCTTCCTGCTCAAGCAAGATTTCACCTTCCAACGTGTGCTCGACATGGGCACTGGCACTGGTGTGCTTGGCATTGCCATGGCGAAGCGAGGCGCTCAGGAAGTCGTAGCCATCGACATAGATTCCTTCAGTGTGGAGAACGCCCGTGAGAACTTTGCCCTCAACGAAATCGACAACGCATGCGTCTTGCAAGGCGATGCCACAGCCATTCAGGATGAGTTCCACACCATCGTTGCCAACATCCACAAGAACATCCTCACCAACGATATGCCCATCTACGTGCAGCATCTTGCACCACAGGGCAAGCTCATCATCTCCGGTTTCTTCACCGAAGATGTGCCAGAGATGGAACAAACAGCCCGTCAGAATCACCTCTCTCTCGAACAGACCTTCGAGCGAAACAATTGGGCTGTCATGGTGCTCCGAAACAACCAGACCGTCTGAAGCCATTCGCAAGATGCACTTCAACACGGAAGGCTGGCACGTGTCGGAATATTTGTCCATTTTGATAGTTTCCGGCCCTATCTTGACACATAATTCAAAAAAATGTGCTACCTTTGCAAAAAGAAATAACATAACTCAACTTTCGGAAGTGAAACGGGAAATGATAATGGAAGTAAATTAACTTCACTTTTAACTCCCATTTTAACTTCATTTTTAACTTCAGAAAATTGAATAACATAACATATATATAAATATGTATAGAACACATACAAATGGGGAGTTGAGACTCTCCGACACAGGCAAGCAAGTGACACTTGCCGGATGGGTACAGCGCACAAGAAAGATGGGTGCGCTGACTTTTGTTGATTTGCGTGACCGCTACGGCATCACACAGTTGGTGTTTAATGAGGAGACGAACGCTCCGTTGTGTGAACGTGCCAACAAGTTGGGACGTGAATTTGTGATTCAGGTGCAGGGAACGGTTGCTGAACGATACAGCAAGAACAAGAACATCCCTACAGGTGACATTGAAATTGAGGTGAGCGAGTTGACGGTGCTGAATGAATCTGTCACTCCTCCTTTCACGATTGAAGACAACTCTGATGGTGGCGATGACCTTCGCATGAAATACCGCTATCTCGACTTGCGTCGCAATGCTGTGCGCAAGAATTTGGAACTGCGCCACAAGTTCTGCATCGCTGTGCGCAACTATCTCAGTAACCTCGGTTTCCTTGAAGTGGAAACTCCTATGCTGATTGGTTCCACTCCTGAAGGAGCACGTGACTTCATCGTGCCTTCACGCATGAACCCCGGACAGTTCTATGCCCTGCCCCAGTCGCCTCAGACCTTAAAGCAGCTTCTCATGGTGGCAGGTTTCGACCGCTACTTCCAGATTGTGAAATGCTTCCGTGACGAAGACCTTCGTGCCGACCGTCAGCCAGAATTCACACAGATTGACTGCGAAATGTCCTTCGTCACTCAAGAAGACATCATTCAGACCTTCGAAGGCATGGCAAAGCACTTGTTCAAGGAATTGCGTGGTGTGGAGATTGAAGGTGATTTCCTCCGCTTGCCTTGGATAGAATGTATGAAGCGTTTCGGTTCCGACAAGCCCGACATGCGTTTCGGCATGGAGTTTGTAGAGCTGGATGACGTGCTGAAGAAAGGCACCTTTGCCGTGTTCGACGATGCAGCCTACATTGGTGGCATCTGTGCCCCTGGCTGTGCATCATACACAAGAAAGGACATTGACAAGCTGACCGAATGGGTGAAGCGTCCACAGATTGGAGCGAAAGGCATGGTGTATGCCCGTGTGCAGGAAGACGGCAGCGTTAAGTCTTCTGTCGATAAGTTCTACACACAGGAAGATTTGCAGGCATTGAAGGAGAAGATGGGTGCTAATCCTGGCGACCTCATCCTCATCCTCTCAGGTGCCGATGCCATGAAGACACGCAAGCAGCTGTGCGAACTGCGTCTTGAGATGGGCGAACGCCTTGGTTTGAGAGACAAGAACAAGTTTGCCCTCCTGTGGGTAACTGAATTCCCCATGTTCGAGTGGAGCGATGAAGAGCAGCGTCTGATGGCGATGCACCATCCGTTCACACACCCCATGGACGAAGACATCCACCTTCTCGACACCGACCCTGCCGCTGTTCGTGCCGATGCCTACGACATGGTGTGCAACGGCATCGAAGTGGGTGGCGGTTCCATCCGT
>Ga0247609_10005200_pt1 | contig 12824 bp, 34 predicted proteins | sample 172DNAGHGlowgp2_FD_193487 | JGI IMG/M metagenome (GOLD analysis project Ga0247609, IMG submission 193487) | Sheep rumen microbial communities from Palmerston North, Manawatu-Wanganui, New Zealand - 1728 DNA GHGlow gp2 | ecosystem: Host-associated > Mammals > Digestive system > Stomach > Rumen ...
TCTACAAAAATTATTTTTTCATCAATCAAATCAAATACTTGTTGTTTGAATTGTTTAAGTTCCTTGTTTTCTTGCCTTAATTGAATATTTTCTGCATTAACAATACTCCATTTACTTAAAAAATATTCTTTCTTCCTCTCAAAATAATCTCTTTGTTCTGATAACCCATTCAACAAGCCAACAATAGTTTCTGCCGAATTGATAGGTTTTCCATTATCATACCATTGAGTATATGCTCTATTGTCTTGTGTTTTAATTTCAAAAGTAAATCGTTTATTTTCAGTCATTCTTGTAACTCCTTATCAATAATATCATAATATTTCAATAATTCATTACAAATACGATGTGATTGATTAAATATTATTTTTGCAGTTACCTCTTCAGCTAATGAACCATCATAACAATTATTTTCCCATAATAAATCACACATTTTTTGTCTAAATTTTCCAAATTTTAATTGTTTTTCAGTCATCTTTTTTCAGCTCCTTTTCATATTCAAGAACATCTTTTAAGGAATATCCTTTATTTTTAATAAATGATAATGTAAGCTCATAATCATATTTATCAGAATTTAACCAATATTTACATCTTTTCAATTCTTTTTTTAACTTCTCATTCTCTCTCATTAAATCTGCATTTCTATGACTCACTAACCATTCCAACTTATGTATCGCTTCTCTCATTCTTCTGATTTTATTTTCAAGAACAACAATATGTTCCTGTTTTTTATCACATTTATTTTGTAATTCAATTATTAAAGCATCTTCTGAACTTACTAATTCTTCTTTCTCATTATACCCACAATATTGACAAACCATCGTATCCACCTCTTCCCCCATAGATTTTAAACATCGTGGGCATATAATTAAATCATCAATCCCAGTCATTCAATCACCTTTTTCAAACATTCTATTTTTTCTGCATCTGATTTATGCATCAAATGTAAATACAATTTCTGCAATACCCATTTATACTCTTCTGTTTCAAAATCAAGAGTTGCTACATTATTTTCTATATCCGAATAAGACATTCTAAATCGTTTTTCAGTCATTATATTTTCCCATCCAATACTTTTTTTAAATCATCAGTTAAATCTTCCCCATCCTTTGTGATACATTTAAAACCCATATGAACCAGTATGGACAATGGAGTCAATATACATTCTATTTCTTCATCAGACAATTCCTTAACTATCATTCACTAATACCTCACTTCACATTCAAACTCATCACTATCATCATAATTTGTAAGATTTTGTAATCTACTTAATTTATCATTTATATTTTCCTTATTCTTTTTTTCTAATTCTTTTGTATATTCTTTAAACATATCAGAAAATTCATATCCCTGTCTATATGCTCTACCTAATTCACTTAAAATCAAAGAAGTCTTATTAAACTGCTCCATAAATTGGTGTTTCCAGAATTTAATATCATTATTTTGTTTGAGTTCTTCATTTTCTGATTTGAGCTTCGTGTTTTCTTCTGACAAGTCATTTAACAAATCAACAACTTCATCAATACAAGTTACATCAACATAATAATGTTTTCTCTCTTGTTTATCTCTGATTGCAATAGTTCGATTATCCCATATAAATCGTTTAGTCATTCTTGTAACTCCTTTCTATTCGCCCATTTTTCATCTTTCAAATACCTTTTAATCAACTGATGAATGTCATTACTACTCCCATAATATAATATTTCATAAGCAAGTCCTTGATAACCTAACCAATCACAGAAATCCCATATTATCTCATATCGTTTTTCAGTCATTCACACATCACCAAGTATCTAATTTCTTTTCAAAATCATAACAACTATCGGAAAAATCTTCTCCTTTCTTTTCAACTCTTTGATGTGCTAATTCAGTCCTTAAAGCAAATTTTAAATCATCAACTTTCTTTTTGAGTTCCTTATTTTCATTTCTTAATCTAACATTCATTTTTATCAAGAATTGATTTAGTTTATCAATTGTTTCTTTTCTATCATTCTCTATTGCAACTTCTTCAACTCGTTTTTGAAGTTCATTGTTCTCTTCTACTAATTCTTGTATATCTTCTGCATACCATTTATCCAACGCATCACTCATTAAAACTAATTTATCAGTATCCGAATTTATTTCATCTTTTTTAACATCCCAAAAACCAACAACTCCCTGTTTCAGATTGACTTTAAACACAATATGTTTTTCATCATCATAAGATTCTAATAATTCCAATAATTCCTTTTTAGATAACGTACTCCAATCACTCATTTGTCTAACTCCTTTTCTAATTTAAACGTAACGTCCTTATATGCCTCTAAACATATAGATTGGTGATGAATAATTTGCTCCAATTCTTTAAATCTTTTTTCAGTTCTATACAACGCTTCACTTTTACTAAAAACTTCTTCTCTTAATTCTTGGATTCTTTGTTCTGCAGATTCCAATTCTTTTTTATAATTTCTCATTTGTTTAGTCATTCGTACCATTCCTTTAATGCCCCATATTTTCTTAAAACATCACTAATCAAATCAAAACTATTCGGATTAATAAATACCTTAACCTCACCAGTTTGACTTGTATTAGTAATATCTCGTTTTACCTCAATCAGTATACTTCCTAAAACCTGCTTTAACTGCTCATCTTCTTTTCGATATTCTTGATTTGATTGCACAAGTATAGAACAATCATTTCGCAATTGCTTATTTTCATCGTGTAACTCATTTAACAAATCAATAATCTTATGAAAACAAAAATAAACTGGAAATTCATCCTCTTTAAACTCAAACATACCCATAGGTCTATTTTTAAGAGTATCCCTAACAGTAAAATTATCTTCATCTTGAATAATTATAAATCGTTTATTTTCAGTCATTTACAACCCTCTTTAACAATTTTATTGATTTCTTTGTAGCAGTAGCCATATAATAAGCATCTTTATTGTCCAGTTCGTTTAATTCGATATAAGCATTTATATCATGTTCTGTTGCTTTATCAGAGAATACATCTACTTCTTCACGTAACAACTCAATAACTTCTTTTACTACTGATTTTAACTGCTCATTCTCTTTTTGAAATTCGTTTAATAATTCTACAATCATTGTACTATCAATATATGTTCCATTATCATACACCCAATCCCCATTTTCAAAATGTTTCAAGGTAAATCGTTTATTTTCAGTCATTCTAATCACTTTAATCCCAATAATACATTCTTGCCATCTTCTTTAAATTGATTAGCACAATGTTCAAGGTCTTGTTTTAATAATTCATTTTCCTTTTTTAACTGCTCATTCTCATCTACAAGTTGATTTAATTCATCACAAATTCTCTCTGCATCATATTTAAACAAATTAAAAACTATACATTTATCATCTTTATAGATACTATAATTATTGAAATCATCACAGACTACTTTATATCGTTTATTTTCAGTCATCTAATATCCCCATTTCATATAATACTTGTTTAACAATCCATATTTCATCTCTAACAGATTGAAAATCTTTTCTTTTACTGTTTTTTAATTTATTTTCATAAAAATGCAGAACATTTAATCCATTACTTTTCATTTGTTGATTTTCATCGTTTAACTCATTTAAAAATTCTTCTAATCTATAATTTTCAAATCTTTTTACAATTCCATTATCTTGAAATTCTAACTCATTATCTTTAATAAAAACCCATTTAAATCGTTTTTCAGTCATTTAAAATCCTCCACTTAATCTTTTAAGAAATCCAATACAGTAATCATATTGATGTATTGGAGCAGTACAATCAAAATTATCATTTAAATAACAACAAAATCTTTTTTTACTTTCTCTTGCATTTAAAACACAAACTCGAATATTTTTAGTCATTCTAAATCACCTTAATAATCATTATAGGTACTGTTCATATTATTCGCACTTGAACAGTACCATTAAACTCTTAATTTTGAGTTCATCCCACATTAGAGATAATGATAAATTGATTTTCCTCTACCGAATTACTTAGTTTCATTGGAAATATTTCCTTGCTTCATAACTCAAACAATATTTTTTAGCAGAGTCTTTTTTAAGACAGTAATCACATTCATTTAAGATTGGTGACGCATCATTTACATATTTACGTCCCGAATTTGAGCGAATACTATGAGTCATCTCAAAGTATTTTCCTTCATTCTTTTTTTGTAGATTAAATTCATGATAATCACATTCTTTATCTTCAATTATAGTTTTTCTTTTAAAACAAAAAACATAATCAATATCACCATCCAAGAATACATGAGTTACTTCTTTACTCCGCTTAAACCAATCAAACATAACACATATCTCTCCATAAAATAAGTATTTATTTAAACAAAACTTTAAACTCTCTTTTTAATTTCTAATTCTTTTATTTTATTATTTAACTCGTACACATACTCTTTAATTTGATGATTTTCTTCTGATAAAATATTCAACAAATCACATAAATCTTTTTGGTCTTTAAGAGTACCATCATATGTTTTATTAGTATAATCATCACAAATTCTTTTTTTCAAATCAACAGTATCCCTAAACTGAAATCGTTTTTCAGATATATTATTATTCCTTTTAACATGCTTTTCATCAAAGGTATCTATTATATGAGAAGTATGGTAATTTTCTAATAACCATTTCAACTTCATATTAAAATTATGCAATATATTTAATTCATCAACAACTTTAACAGTCAAAGGAATATGTTTTTTAGTATAATTATCTTTCACAGCATTTACTCCAAGCTCTTCAAGATAAACATATTCAAATCTTTTACTCATAAAAAATTTAAAACCTCCCACACTCATTCAACAAATTCTTCCAACCTTAAAATATTCATAGTCTTATTTAAATTTTCTTTAATGATTAAAGGACAACCATCATATCTCCAACCATCATCCGATTGAAAATCAATATTTGAATATATATCTTCTTGAATATCACTTCTTAATATTCTACAATCTTCACCAGTGTCACTACAATTTAAAAATAAACAATTCCAACACCCAGTATTTTCAAAAGTTATATTAAAATATTGTTTATCATGTACAATCATCATTCTCACCACCGAATTATTTTTTTAAAATTTTACTTCGTACCATAAATTGCAAGAAACAAATCTTTATCTACCCTGCATAATAGCTCCCAATTATGTTTACACCACCAGGGGTCGTTTAAAATATTTCTACGAACTTTATTAGTAAATGTTACATCATTAACATAATCCATACAATCTCTACTATTACAATTAAATCCTAATTCACATCTACCATCATAATAATAACAATCATATCCTTTACCTACTGTATTGAAATCTTGTTGCAGTTTTCTTTCACAGATTCGTATCGCTTGAGATGAAGTATATTTAGTCAAATGCCACTTACCTTCTTAAGTTAATTAAATTATTTAATTAATGCATTCTTTTTTAATTTTTTGAATAAAAAAATTATACATTTTTTTAAAATCCTTTACCTCTCATTATCAAATTCAAATCATCAGCACTTAATTCTTTCATATACCTAGCAGTATACTTAACTGGAAAACCATCAAAAATAACATTATAAACACCCAAACGTTTAATCCGTTTACCTAAAATAGTCTTCTCTTTATGTTCTTCTGCAACCATAGTCATATAAAAAATACACCACCAATGCTCTGTTTTTTCATAATAATGAGTATCAATTTCCTTAATGATTTCATAAGCTTCATTCTCATCGTAATCAAACCTTACAACATCATAAACTTTAACGAAATCATTATACACTTTATCTTTACCATAGCGTCTTGATAATCTACGAATCCAATGCAAATACTCATAATCATATGGAAACCACTTATGATTATTCGGTTTTGTAATATGGACACACCAATCATCAAACCTACCTTTACCGAATACCAGTGTATATCCATTATTTGTTTTCACAGTAACAGATATACCATCCTATCTTCAATTAAAATTTAACCAATGTACCTCCTATATTTAATATTCCCTTGTTTTTTTATTCTTGTAATGGTGGAGGAACAAGAACAAACTCTCATTATCAAATGTAAATCGTTTATTTTCAGTCATTCAATCACTTCCTATCGTTACATATCCATTCAAAATCTTCACAGACATCATTTCCATTTACTCTTACTCTACCTTCTTTATAACAATATATTCCATCTTCATTTGATTGTGCTTTTGCACAATGAAACCAACATTTTTTAGTCATAATTTTAACTCCTTTTTTAAACTTTGTAATTCATCAATTCTATCAGTATTATCCCATATTTGTTTTTTTAACCAGTTAATCCGATGTTGAATTGCCATTGTTACAGTAAGTTTAAATAAATCCCCTTTTACAACTTCATCGTTTAACTCATTCAAAAGTTCACATAATGCCTTTGCAGAAGAAAAATAATAATCTCCCAAATCATTATAAATGCAAATAGCATTCTTTTCTTTTGACTCCACCCAATCAACAATATCACACTGATTATGTTGATTTACCTTCAGTTCAAATCGTTTTTCAGTCATTCAAAAACCACCTTCTCAATTACATCTTGTTTAACCCCTCCATTTTCCATTGCATAATCTCTAATTTTCTGCAATTTAATTTGCCATTCGGTTTTATCTTCAAATAATTTTTCATTATAATCTTCAAGTTCACTAATAGTTACTTTGAGTTTCTCGTTTTCCTCTGATAACTCATTCAAAAGTTTTGTAAACTCATTTGCCATATTTTCTGATGTGCAAGGATATAACATATTATCATTTTCATTATCTGACACAGCCCATAACTGCATACAATCATCAAAATAACTATCAAATCTTTTATACCCTCTCAAATCATTAAATCGTTTATTTTCAGTCATTTATATAACTCCTTTTTCAATTCGACACTATTAGTCTGTTCATCAGTCTTAACAAATCCAATAATATCATTTACAGATGTTTTTGAAGTTCTTTCTTTCATATATCGTTCAAATGGTTCAAAATCGCCCAATCTTTTATGTAATTCATAATTTTCTTTCTTTAACCGCTCATTTTCTTCTAATAATTGATTAACCAAATCCTCAATCTCATCATCAGTTAATTTTTCATTATTATATATGAAATATTGTATAGTTCCCCAATTCAGTTTTTCTTCGACATTTTTAAATCGTTTATTTTCAGTCATTCTACATACCTTCCATGAGAATAATAACTTATTGCTTTACCCATTAATTCTAAATCTTCTTTTGTTAATACAATTGGTTCTTTTAATTCGTAATGCATTAATTTTGAATGTAATTCATGAATAATCATTGATTGATTTTCCAATAAATGTATTAAATGTTCATTATCTTGTTTTAACTGCTCATTCTCTTCTGCAAGTTCATTCATTTTGTTTATACAGATTTGTACATTCTTTTCAGAATTTTCAGACATTGAATGTAAATCAATCCATTCATCATTACCGATTAATCCAAAATCTCCACAGACATATCCAAGTTTAAATCGTTTTTCAGTCATTATCTAACCCCACTTGAATCAAATAATTTAAATACTCATCAAAAGACAAATTCATATTCTCAAAGGACTCATACTTTTCCTTTAATTTAGAATATAATTTTTTATCTATTTCCATTTCCACATAATCCATTTATAAATCACCTAATGTTTTTTCATACTCATATAACTCATTAATAACTTTATTATGTGCCTTTCCTATGTCTTCTGTATCTATTCAAAACAAAGGGGATTACGAAAAATATAATAAAAAATGCTCCACCAATAATTAAAATAGGTGCAAGTGTCAAAATTATCATACTTGTAAAATTCCATTCCCATCCCAATGCCTGACAAATCAAATAAGCATCTAACATTCCACCAGTTTCACTCATTCTCTCAACTCCTTTTTCAATTCTTTCAATGTATTGATACTATGCATAATATTGTGCATAGGACAACATTCGGCTACTTCTTGTCCGAATTTATATCGTTTTTCTAATTCATCAATCTTCTTATCAATCAAAGCAAATACTTTTTCCATTACTTTACATGTTTCTACTTCTACTGCAACTTCCTTGTCATCGACTTTTGCTTTGAGTTCAGTGTTTTCATCATTTAACTCATTCAAGAGTTCCACAACATCTTCACCATAACTGTCAAGCAATATGCTTTTATCCTCATATTCAATGCAGTTAGTACAACCATTAAATCTGAATCGTTTATTCTCTGTCATTCTTTCACCAAACCTAATTGTTTTGCTTTCTGATATTGATTATCCTCCATCATTAACCGACAATCTAAAAAATAACTACTGAAATAACCACATTTATTGCAGATAAATGTTTTTTCGTATCTGCATCTTTTATTTTCACCTATGCTTAGATAAACATCTTCTCCTATGTCATTAGCAGTGGGTTTAGTGTTTTCTTCAAGTAATTTTTTTATTTTACTGCTTGATTTACACCACATCAATATAGTACCGTGTTGTTCATTTAATGTATTGATAACTTCTTCAAGGGAAGTTATTTCCTGTTTGTAATATGTACCATATTCTATTGAAGTTATTTTCCCATCTTCATCGTAAACTGGTTTGTAATATTCTTCGGTCATTCACACATCACCATCCGTTATTCAATTGATTTACAATATTTTTCACTAATATTAACGCTTCATCCCTATGAAGATTATATCCACTATCAAAACCATCATATACTTTGAAAGGAATTATTGCAATTTTACGATAACTATTCAATTCATCTGTAATATAAAAATAACCATCAAAATCCCAGTGATTACCAGTAACTGATTTAGACAATGGTTCATCATCACCATATCCTTGAAAATGATAAGCTTCTTCAAAAGCAAATCGTAATGCTTGAATAGTCATTAAATACTTATAATCATCATTATTGTCATCATTCTGAAACAAACGAATATGATAACACTCACGAATTTTCTCTAAACACTCATCAGATGGTTTTTCAGATAACAGTAACTGTAATGAACCATACTTACCTTTTTTTTTGTAAAGGTAACTGACAAATACCTATTTCAGAATTATCTTCAGAAATTAAATCCACCAATTCTCCAAGCTTCCCATCCATAGAAGTTCCCCAGAAACCCAATTTAAACACTCCAATAATTTAAAATAATTTCGATTGATATTCTTTACATCTCTTTTTAGCAATATTATAATAAGTTTCATCTAATTCAATTCCAATAAAATCCCTATTAGTTTGTAGACAAGCTACACCAGTACTACCTGAACCCATCGTGAAATCCAATACTAAATCATCTTTATTAGAGTAAGTTTTAATAAGATATTCTAATAATTCTACTGGTTTTTGAGTTGGATGCACCTTATTTGTTGAAACCACTTCAAAATCTAAAGTTAAATTAGGATAATTAGTATACTCTTGAACATAATGGTCATTAGCAAATGATGACGCATCATACACACTTTTACCTTCATTACTATATGTTTTAGTATTAACAATCAATTTATTAGTCTTCTTTAAACCCTGTGGATTATACGTCATTCGATTATTAGTGATTTTAGCATGATTAACATCTCCTTTTGAAAAAACACTAATACATTCAACATTAACCAATGGCTTATTTTTAGCATGAAGAAAACCACTACTTTTATTTTTAATCCAGTACAAACAATACTTAAAATTATCCAAATTAGAATACTGTAAATTAGTAGTAAATGGTTCTTGACTAAATAATAATACTGGAGTTGTTGGTTTAGTTAATTGATTAATACAACCCCACATATCATCAAAAGAAATAATACTATCCCATTTGCAATCAGTAGTACCATAAGGAGGGTCAGTTAATACAAGGTCTACTTTAACACCCTCATTAATTAAATCATTCATTGCATTAATACAATCATCATTAATTAATTTAAACATTATTAGCACCTACTTTTTTTGAAAATTTAACTTCACACTTTTCACAAATACTATCTAACTGTGTTTCATCCCAATTATTACGTTCTAATTCATCCCTAACAAATTCTGCTAACTTTAAATCAGAATAAACACCATAACTATGTCTTTTTTTATTAATATTTTTCCTAATAACATACTTACCATTATGAGTAGGATAAATATTATTCTTACATCTATAAGGCGTATAACCATACTTCTTTTGAATTTCTTTTAATTTACTAACATCCCAATCCACTTTAATTAACTCATCCCTAACCAACTCAGCTAAATCTCTTGTAGGATAAGTACCATAACTCTTTTTTTTATAAATAATTTGATAAGGATTATTTTTACTTTTACAATTCTTATGAATATATCCTTTAAAATAGGGTTTATTCGGACTTAAATCAGGTTGGAAAATTAATGGTTGTAATTTCATGACTTTAAATAAATCTTCTTCACCAGATAAAACTAAATTCTTAAACTCGAACCATTTCATATTATAATTATGCAACCAGTTACGAATATTCATCTCATTAATCCCTGTGATTTCAGCTATTTCGATTTGAGTTCGTGAGGGGTCTTCAAGCAATAATTTCTGAAATAATTTAATTTCTTCTTTATGTGTTTTACGAATACGATTATTCCGAATTTTCCTTTCAGGATATGGAGGTAAAACTACATCAAAATAAGGATTCAACTCATCATCAATACATTCAATTAACAAGTCATAATCCCAATTATGACTTATAAGAAAATCTCTTTCATGTAATAATGCTTCAAGATTTGTTGAAGTAACGTGTTGAATAAAACCATTATCTGATTTTGTTGAAGGTATAGATAAAATCCATATTTTATCTGATTTTCTTGTAATATAACGATATAACTCTAATAATTTTGTATAAAAAATAGGATAATCTTCTAATATCTTTTGTAATTGTTTTTTATCCCATTTTACTTTTTGCAATTCATTTTTTACATAATAAGCTTGTTCATAGGTTCTACAACTACAAAAATATTGTTTTCCTTTTGTTACAGCATATGAAGATATGCTTTTTTTCGTTATACTGCCTTCAGATTTATAGTTTTCACGTAAAGGCAATTCTTCAATTTTAAATAAAATTTCTATCACTTCATTGGGGAACTTTTTATAATAATATTTTTGTATTTAATACTATTTTAATATATGCCTAAAAAAAAATATGAAGGAGATATTAAAAGTTTAAATTTTAACCTTCACATCTTCCTTGTTGGGTTGTCTTGTTGTTATTTCATTGTTTATTAAATCAGATAATTGTAATTTTTCGATTATTTGTGTTACTGTTTTTAATACAAGACTTCCTTTTCCTTTTAATAATTCTTTTTTCTTTTCATCAGACATACTTTTTGTCCAGTTATAAATGTATGCTGATGACTCTTGATTGTCAATGCCTAAATATGCACTGACAATGTAACTTACTGCTTCTGCTTCTAATTCTTTTGTTGGTGTGGATAATTCTTCACGATTTTCATTGAAATGGAGTAAATAATGTGCTAATTCGTGGAAATAAACGCATATTTGTTTGTTGGTGGATATGTGTTTGCTTATCCATATTTCTTTACCGTTTGTGTATCCTCTTGTGATTTCTTTGTTGGATAAGTTTACTTTAATATTTGTTCTTGATATTATTTCGTTTAATGTGTATTGTTTTTCTGATTGTGTTAGGTCTAATTCTAATTTGTCTCCTTCGGTTTGACTTAAATCGAATACTGAACCGAATTTGAATGCTAAATGTGTTTCTTCTTTTTCTTCATTATTTTCTATGATTGTTTTTTTGTATGTGTAGGGGATTAGGATTTTTAATGCTTTTTCTCCTTTTTTAACATGTCTGTGGATTTTTTCTCCTTTACTGTTTTTGATTGTTTGCCATTTTTTGTATGGTGCTAATAGTTCTACTGTTTCTCCTGTTCTTTCGTAGAGTTGTTGTGATGCTAATAGTATGTTTCGTAGACTGTATTGGTGGAATCCTTGTCTTGTGCTTAATTGGATTTTTATGATTTTTTCTAATTTTTCGGGGTTTGTTATTATTTCATCTACTAATTTGTCTTGGATTTTTTTTAATTGGTATGGGTTTGTTTTTGCCATATTTATCACTTCTTGGGGTTGTTTTGAATTTAGATTAGATATTTTTTATCTGTTAATGCTAATACTATTCTTTTGTTGATTTTGTCGTCTACTAATGATAAGATTGTGTCTGCGTCGCATTGTCCATCGAAGATGTGGAATCCTATTTCGGTGTTGTCGTCGATGTTTTCAAGTGCTTGTTTTAGTTCTTTACATTTCATTTTGATTTTTCTCCTATGATGTTGTTTCTTGTATGTTATTTTGTTGTTTTTACTATATAAATGTTTGTATTATATAGTTATTCTATATATTACTAATTATGGGTTGTTAAAAATAATTATAACAAACCCATTTCTTTCTTATTTAAATAAATTTGAACCCTCTCACTATGAGTTTTAGGGTCTAAATCCCCAGTAACTTCACCAATAAATTCAGATTTAGTATTATTATACAAGACTACTTTATCAGTATTGAAAAATACCCACAAATCCCCATCCACATCAATTGGTTTTAAATCACCATCATAAAATGCAGGGTTAATAATAACCTTTTCATCATTTAAGATAATTTTCCAATTGTAACAGTCAATAGGTCTTGCAGTCATGATTTCACCATCGATTTCAATGGTCTGTGGAGCATTTAACCCGAATGTTACAAGACTGTTTTTTTCCATGTCTGACATGACTTTTGTTGCAGTGGTTTCTACTTTTTTAATGTTCAATTTAATTCCTCCAATTTGTACTTAATTATAAATATATATAATCTACTATATAAAGGTATCGGTTATAATACTATAATAAATAAGTTTAAATAAAAAAATA
>Ga0247609_10005202_pt1 | contig 12822 bp, 1 predicted proteins | sample 172DNAGHGlowgp2_FD_193487 | JGI IMG/M metagenome (GOLD analysis project Ga0247609, IMG submission 193487) | Sheep rumen microbial communities from Palmerston North, Manawatu-Wanganui, New Zealand - 1728 DNA GHGlow gp2 | ecosystem: Host-associated > Mammals > Digestive system > Stomach > Rumen ...
AAAATGGGGATTGGGGATTGGGGATTGGGGATTGGGGATTGGGGATTGGGCCCAATCCCCAATCCCCAATCCCCAATCCCCAATCCCCATTTTATAGCTTAAATATAATTATTTATTTTTAAAATAATAATATATTTATATTTAATTTTTTTAATAATAAATTAAAAAGATTAAAAAAATGCAAAATGTATAAATAATATTTAATAAAAATTTAAGCAAATAAAATAATTATTATTCCACAAGACAATAATATTTTCTTTTAAAGCGACTTTTAATATAACTATAATTTTTTAATCTAAATTAAAAAACAGAAAATATTGTTTCAATAAAAATAAAATGAAACTTTTTAATTTTGTCATTATTAATTCAAATGAAAATAAAATAATAATATTTATAATATATATCTATATATCTAGTAACTGAGAAATTTTATATAGATTTTTTCCGCTTTCATCTTTATTCTTCAAAGCAAAATATCTCAAAATAGTGGGTATTAAATTATACACAAAAGGAATAATAAAAGAAATAATAAAACTTATTATTGTTCTTATAAATAAATGTATTTGCGTCTTTGGAAAAATAGCGGAGAAGCAACCAATATAAAACCAACACAAAACAAGTAATATTAAACAATTTGCGAAAAATAAAATAAATTTTATTGTGATGATATTTAATATATCTTTGACTGTTTCGAAATATTTTTTATTTTCTTTATCTTTTATTTCCATAACATCTCCTTCTATATTAATAAAATAAGAAAAAATTTTTTGTAAAATCAATATTATTATTGTGGCCAAAATTATAGATGATATATGATAAGCAAAATCAAATGATCCTTTTGAAATATAAATATTATGTATTGTAGAATTATCAACGAAAAACGTATTTATTGTTAAATAAAGTGGAAACAAAAATAAGAAATAACAAAGCCTAATAATCCTTGAATTATAAGGATTTTTATTTATGAAAATAACAAATAAAATATGTTTCATTTTTATTAAAGATAAATAATATTGTATAAATGTTCTTTTGTCTTCTATTTTAGCATCATCATATTCTAAATCATTCAATTCCCTGTCTGTTTTCACTAAATCTTCTTTTTTATTTTGATCATTAATTATTAAATTCTTTATATTATCAGATCTTTCATTATTAAGTTTATCTAAAATACTTTTAGTATTGGCAATTGAACTAGTTTGAGAATTGTTTTTTTCTGCGATAGAAGGCATTTTTTTAGTTATATCTTTATTAAATTTTATTATTTGTTTTTTACCTTCATCTAATGAAGTAAATAAAACATTTTTCTTTATTTTAAGAATATTATCATTTCTTTTCTGCATTTTAATATCTTCATTACAATTATCATATTTTTCTTGGTCTTTATTAGCATCTAAATATATATATTCTTTTTCATTATTTTTTTCAAAACTTTTATCTTTTATTTCTCTATCTGAATCTAAATCGCTATATTTCTCACTTTCAGAATCTAGTTCACCTTTATCTTTTCTTATAAAATAAACTTTTCTAGTTATAATTTTAATATTCCTATGAATTTGTTTATATTCTTTTAGTCTGAATAAAACAGCTCCAGCAATAATCAAACAAAATATTACTAAAATAAAAATACTACAAAAATTAAATAATAATGAGCTTTTAGCATGAGAATTTAAAAAACAATTTACTGTCCAAAAATTATTGGAATTATTTGTATCAATTTGAAATTTATATAATAATGAATTTTTATCTGAATTATTCGCCATAAAGTTGTTAAATTTTGTTTTGATATTACATTCACATATAATAGTATTATTAATATATCCTTTAAATATACATATACTTTCACAAAGTGACATATTATATTGATTAAATTCATTTTTCCTATCATATAACAAAATATCAGTAGAATGCTCAGTTTTAAAACGAAGACATCTATCAAAATAATATTCATGCTCTGGATTATATTTATAATCTTGATAATTATTAATTATTTTAGGTATATAATAAGAAATTTTTGCTTTGTTACAATAATTTAAACTATATTTTTTCTTTCCATTTTTATTAAATATTTCATATTCTATTATTGGTATTTTATAATAAGGGGATCTATATTCTATTTTAAAAACAATAAATTCTTCATTTTTATCAAGTTTAAATCTTTCTATCAAAATTTTTCGGCATTCATCTAAATCTATATAGGTAGTACCAGGAATTCTTTTTTTATTTGATAAAGCATATATTTGATATGTTTCATTAGTTGTATTTATTGTAAGTATTTCTCTATCTAAATCAACTTTTTGCAATAATTCATATAGTTCTAAATTTTTTATTTTTTTATTAGTTGTTTCAATGAAATTGTGCTTTTCTTCATTGGTATTTAAAGGTAAAATGCATTTATTTAAGAAAAAAGTTTTTATAGTGCATTCATCTTCATTTGTCAAGTTAGTCCTACAAATATAATCAATTGAAAAAGTTCCTGGTGGACATCTTTCATAACATTTAAATTTATAATAAAATTTATATCCTATATCACATATTTCTACACATTTACCATCTTTTGCTTTAACTATTTTTCTACTATTTTCCCAATTATCAGAACAATTAACTACAGAACATCCTTTTATATTTTTAATTTGATGATTCAAATTAATCGCATTTAATTCATTTATACAAATAACCATATTTTCTGGAGTTCTTAAAAATATGTTAGTCATACTTTTTATACTATAATCATTTATATTTTCAAAGTTAATATAGACTAAATTTTCACAATTTGAAAACATATATTCCATATATTCAATTTGATTAAATATAAAATTTGATAAATTTAATGATGTTAATAATAAACAATTTTCAAACATATAATCAGTTTTTGTTACTAATGAAACATCAAAATTAGTTGTATCAATACTAGTTAAAGATGAACATCCTGAAAACATATATTCCATATTTTCAACAGAGGAAGTATTAAAGCTTTTTATATCTAAATCATCTAAATTTGAACAATTTTTGAACATATATCTCATATCAGTTACTGATGATGTATCAAAATATAATAAATTTAATTCTTTTAAAGATGAGCAATCATTGAATAAATATCCCATTGTAGTAACAGAAGAAGTATTAAAATTAGTTAATTCTAAACTCTTTAAAGAATTGCATCCTGAGAACATTTTATGCATAGAAGTTGTTAAAGAAGTATCAAAACTTGATAAATCTATGGAAGTTAAACTTTTACAATTATTAAATAAATAATTCATAGATATAACTTTCTCAGTATTAAAATTAGATAAATTCAAATGTTCCAAATTTAAACAATCAGAAAACATATTATTTAATGAAGAGATTCTAGAAATGTCAAAATTTACTATATTAAGAGATTTAAGTGATTCACATCCATCAAATATATACTCCATATATTCTACATTTGAAGTATTAAATTTAGAAATATCTAAAACTTCAAGAGATTTTGATTTATAAAACATGAAAGACATATCCTCAACTAATTCTGTATTAAATATAGACAAATTTAAATATTTTAAAGAAGAAGAACCATAAAACATCCCTGACATAAATCTAACATGGTCTGTTATAAAATTATCTAAATCTAAACTTGTTAAAGAGGAACATTCTGAAAACATATATTCCATATAGATCACTGAAGATGTTTGAAAATTTTTCAGATTTAAACTAGTTAAAGAATTACAATATGAAAACATATAATTCATATATTTAACTGATGAAGAATCAAAATTTGATAAATCTAAAGACTTTAATGAATAACATTTTGAAAACATATGTGATAAATTTATAACTGATGAATTTATTAAATCAGGTAATATAATTGATGTTGCAGATTTACAACCACTAAACATATATTCCATTGTAGAAACTAGAGAAAAATTAAAATTACTTAAATCTATATTTTTTAAAAAAATGCAATTAGTAAACATATATTTCATATTTATAACATGCGAAGTTTCAAAACTCGATAAATTTAAATATATTAATGATTTACAATCCATAAACATTGAATTCATATCAACAACATTATTTGTTTTAAATTTTTCTATATTTAATGAACTTAATTTTTCACATCCAGAAAACATTGATACCATATTTGTAACTTTGGATGTATCAAAATTAAATAAATCCAAAGATGTTAATGAAGAACAACCATAAAACAAATTCATCATATTTACAACATTTGTTGTATTAAAATTATTTAAATTTATTGATGTCAAAGAAACACAACCTTTAAAAATATTTTTCATTTCTGTTACTTGTGATGTATCAAAATTCGAAATATTTAATGATTTAATTAATGGACAATTACTAAACATTGAATTCATATTAAGAACTTTAGAAGTAATGAAATTAGAAACATCAAGTAATTCTAAAGAAGAACAATCTTTAAACACTGACTCCATATTAATAACATTAGAAGTATAAAAATTTTTTAAATCAATTTTTATTAGTTTAATACAACCTGAGAACATATCTTTCATATTTGTGACTTCGTGTGTATCAAAATTAGAAATATCAATATCCTCTAGATTAATACAATTTTTAAATATACCTTCCATATTAGTGATTCGTGAAGTTACAAAATTTGTTAGGTTCAAAAAATTAAGCAATATACATCCAGAAAACATATGGCTAACATCAGTGACATAAAAAGTTTTTAAATTTTGAATATTTATTGATTTTAAAGAAGAACAACCATGAAACATGTATTTCATATTTGTTACTTTTGATGAATCAAATGCAGAAATATCTAGGGAAATTATAGAACTACAATTTGCGAACATATATTCCATATTTTCACATAAAGAAGTATTGAAGTTTTCTAAAGGTATATATCTTAAAGAAGAACAACCATAAAACATCCCTTTCATTGTAGTTACATTATTTGTATAAAATTTTGATATATTTAAAGAAGTTAATGAAATACAATTTTTGAAAATATTTTCCATATTTTTCGCTGCTATTGTATTAAAATTAGGTAAGTTTAATAATTCCAATGATAAGCAGCCTTCGAACATTGAATTAATATTAATTATTGAAGAAAAAACAAAGTTAATTAAATTAATTGATGTCAAAGATTCGCATCCATGAAACATATAACTCATATCAGTTACTAGCTTAGTCTTAAAAGATGATAATTCTACATTTTTTAAAAGCGGACAATTATAAAACATATAACTCATATCTGTTAATTTAGAAATATAAAAATTATGAAAATTTATTGAAATTAAATTTGAACAAAATTCAAACATACCACTGGATGTAATTAGTGAAGAACCATCAAAATTCGAAATATCTAATGAAGAAATTAATTGACAATTAGCAAACATTTTTTCCATATTTGTTACTTTAGATGTATCAAAATTTGTCACATTTAATGAAATCAATTTTGGACATAATTCAAACATTTTTCTCATATTTTTAACTGAAGAGGTATCAAACTCTGTTATATCTAATTCTTTTATTTCTCTACAATTACTAAACATACTTTGCATATCTACAACTTTTTTTGTATTAAAAGATTTAATATCAATTATTTGTAATTTTTTACAAGATTCAAACATATTTCTCATGTTTGTTACAGATGAAGTATCGAAATAAGAAGTATTCAAATTTTCCAGTTCTTTACAATTACTAAACATATATTCCATATCAGTTACATTTGATGTCTTGAATTTATCTATATTAAATTTTAAAATTTTTAAATTTATACAACTATCAAACATATTCTTCATATTTTTTACTTGAGAAGTATCAAATTTGTATATATCAAGAGTTTTTAAAGATTCACAATTTTTAAACATAGAATCCATATATATAACAGAAGAAGTAGTAAAACTTCCAGGAAAATTTAAGTTGATTAATGATTTACAAAAAGAGAACATATTTTTCATATTATTAACTCGAGAAGTCTTAAAATTTCCTATATTTAATGAATTCAATGAAGTACAATTGTTAAACATATACTCCATATTTTGAACATAATCTGTTCTAAATTTGGATAAATCAAGGCTAATCAAAGATAAACAATTAGAAAACATATAATTCATATAATGAACATTTATAGTATTGAATTTGAACAAATTTAATGAAGCCAAAGATGTACAATTATAAAACATATATTCCATACTCTCAACTTGTGAAGTATTAAATTTAGTAATATCCAAAATCCTTAAAGAATTGCAATTATAAAAAAGATTTGACATATCCTTTATTAATTTTGTATTAAATTTAGTTAAATTAATAGAAGTCAAAGATTTACAATTATAAAACATTCTTGTGATATTTCCAGATATTAATTCAAATTCTGATAAATCTAAAGAAGATAAAGAAAAACAATTTTTAAACATTTGAATAGAAGTAGAAGGATTTGATTTTTTAAAATTTTTTATATCTAGTGAAATTAATGCTCTACAACCATTAAACATATTATTTAAATCGTTTGCTGAATTAATATTAAAAGAACATATATTCAATGAATAAAGATTTGAACATTCTTCAAACATTGAACTCATATTTAAAACTTGATTAGTGTTAAAATTTGATAAATCAAGATATTTTAACGACGAACAATGATAAAACATATATTCCATATTACTAACATTATTTGTTTTAAAACTTGATAAATCCAGAAAAGTTAAATTTTTACAATTATAAAACATTTTTTCCATATGTTGAACACTTGTTGTATTGAAATTTGTTAAATTTAAACCTTTTACAGAAGTGCATCCATAAAATAAATAACTCATATCTATAATTTTTGAAGTATCAAAATTACTTATATATAAATCTAATAATGAAAAACAAGAATAAAACATTTTACTAATATTTTTAACTGAAGTAGTGACAAAATTAGATAAATTTAAAGATTCAATAGACCAACAATCATAAAACATATATTCCATATTTATTACATTATTAGTAGAAATATTATATATATTTAAATTCTTTAAAGAAAAACATTGATAAAATATATAAGACATATTTGCAAGATTCGGAGTATAAAAATTAGATAAATCTATCGAAGTTAATATAGGACAACCAGAGAACATTGATCCAATATTTGAAACATTAGATGCTTTAAAAGAATCTAATTCTAATATTGTCAAAACTGAACAATTAGCAAACATACTTTCCATATCAGATACGATAGAAATATCAAATATACTCAAATTTAAAGAAATTAAATTATTACAATTACTAAACATATGAGACATATTTACTACTAAAGATGTATTAAAATTATCTAGATTTAAATTTGTTAACGAAATACAATTATGAAACATATATTCCATATTAATTGAATTTGATGTATTAAAAGAGCTTAAATCTAATTTATCTAAATTTTTGCATTCTTCAAACATGGATATCATTGAAGTTACTTCATATGTATCAAAATGACTAATATTTAATTCATATAATTCTCTACAATTATAAAACATATAACTCATATCAGTGACATCTGAAGTAATAAATGCGTCCATATTTAAAGAAATCAATTCGCAACAATTATAAAACATCGAATTCATTGTTATTACTTTTGATGTATCGAAATTATCTATAATTAAATTCTCTAATTTTTTACAATTATAAAATAAATGAGACATATTAGTTATTTTCGAAGTATCAAATATACTTAAATTTAATGATATTAAAGAAGAACAATTAAAAAACATTGTTTCCATTTTTGTTACTCGCGATGTATTGAAATTATCAATGTATAATGAAATTAATTTGGAACAATTTAAAAACATTGAATCTAAATTAGTAACATTCGAAGTATCAAAATTGGATAAATTTAATACCTCCAAAGAAGAACAATTTGTAAACATATTTTCCAAACTATTAACATTAGAGGTATCAAAATTTGCTAAGGTTAATTCGTTTAAAGAATAACAATTATAAAACATTTTTTCTATGTTTTTAATGTTGATGATATCATATTGTGAGAAATTTAATGACTCTAATGAATAGCAATTATAAAACATCGAATTCAAATTAATTATATCTGTATTCAAAGTATTAAATAATTCCAAAGAAGTTAAACTCATACATCCAGAAAACATATAACTCATATCAGTTACATTAGACATGTTGAAACTCGATAAATTTAAATATTTTAAAGAAGAGCAATTATTAAACATATTATTTAGATTAGTTAAATAATTACCATTAAATTCATTAAAAGAAATTGAAGTTAGATTTAAACAATTTTCAAACATCCCAACTGCTTCAATAGCACTATCTACTTGAAACATAGATAAATCTAATTTTATTAGAAATGTGCAATTACTAAACATTTTATTCATATTTATAACTTTTGAAGTTTTGAATTTTAATAAATTTATTGAAGTAAGTTTGATACAATTACTAAACATATTTTCCATATTTGTTACATTTTGAGTATCCATATAAGTGAGAATTTCCTCTTTTGGTTCAGGTTCTTGTTCAGGTTTAGATTCATCTTCAATTATTACTTTTGAAGATGATTGTATATTTTTATTTTCTTCATCGTAATTGTCTGTGCTCTCAGTTTCATCTAAAAAAAATTCATAAGTACTTTCCAATATACTATCTATTATTTGAACTGAGCTTGAAAAATCACTAATGTCAACACGAGGTTTATATTTATATTTATACTTATATCTCTTCTTTTTCTTCTTTTCCTGATTATTATCTTCATTTTTATTTTGGCCTTTTGTTGCAAAAAGACTTATTGAAGTTAAACTTTTACAAGAGTCAAACATATAAGACATATCGATTACTTTTTTTGTATCAAAATGCGCTATGTATAAATCAACCAAAGATGAACAATTCTGAAATAAATGTGACATATTATTAACGACTCCTGTATTAATTTCTGATAAATTTAAAGATGTCAAAGAAGTACAATTAGCAAACATATATCCCATTTGTTCTACACTAGTAGCTACAAAATTTGATAAATCTAAAGAAACTAAATTTGAACAGCCATAAAACATCTTTGTCATATCTTTGACATAAGATGGATCAAATGCTGTAATATCTAATGAATCCAAACTTCGACAATTTTGAAATAATCCAGCCATACTTTCAATAGAAGATGTATTAAAAAACGATAAATCTAAATATTTTAAAGAAAAGCAATCTGCGAACATATATTCAATTTTTGTGAGATTTAATGTTACAAAATTTGATATATTTAATGATGATAGTTTTTCACAATGATAAAAAATATAACTCATATCTTCTATTTTTGAAGTATCTAAATTACTTATGTTTAAATATACTAAACTTGAACATCCATAAAATGAATATGTCATATTTATAAGATTAGGACTATAAAAATTAAATAAATTTATTGATGTCACTGAACTACATTTATAAAACATATAATTAATATCTATTAAATTTTTAGTTGCAAAATTAGATAAATCAAAAATTGATAAATTTGAACAATGATAAAACATATATGACATGTCTGTAACTAATTTAGTATCAAAATTTGATATATTTAATTCAAATAATCTATAACAATTTCTAAACATATTTTTCATATTATTAAGATTTTTAGTTTTAAAATCTGATAAATCAAGAAATACCAAATTATGACAATCTGAAAACATCCCTTCCATTGTAGAAACTTTTTCAACAGAAAATCCAGACAAATTTAAAGTGGTTAAACTTCTACAATTAATAAACATAAAACTCATATTTTTTACTTTTTCAGTGTTAAAATTAGATAAATCTAAAGAAGTTAATTCATAACAATTATAAAACATATTTTCCATAGAAGTAACATTGGAAGTATCAAAGCTGCCTAAATTAAGTGAAATCAATGATTCACATCCATAAAATAAATTTTTCATGGTATCAATATTAGTTGTGATAAAATTATCTATATTCAAATAGTAAAGTGATTTACAATTAAAAAACATTTCATTGAAAGACGACAATTTACTTGTTATAAAACTGGATAAATTTAATGAAAATAAATTATAACAATTTTTAAACATATAATCCATATTTTTAACAAGAATAGTATCAAAATTTAAATCTAAAGTAGTTAAATTTGTACAATTATAAAACATTGAATTCATATCTTTTACGTTTGAAGTATTAAAGTTAGATATATTTAATTCCTGTAATGAATAACAATTGTAAAATAATTTGGACATATTCAAAATATGACTGGTATCAAATGATGTTAAATTTAAAAGCCTTAAAGAATTACAATTATAAAACATTAAATCCATTTGTAATAAATTTGAAGTATTAAAATATTGTAAATTTACTTCTTTCAAATTATTACAATTAAAAAACATATTATTCATATTACTTACTAGAGAAGTATCAAATTTATTAGTTAAATTAATAAATTCTAATTTATGACAATTATAAAACATTGAACCCATGTTTTCAACTTTATTTGTATCAAAATCAATATATAGTTCGCTTAAACTATGACAATTATTGAACATATATTCCATATTAGTTACTTTTGATGTATCATAATTACTTATGTTCAATATTTTTAAATTCATACAAGAATTAAACATATATTCCATATTTATTGTATTTGAAGTATTAAAACTTGATAAATTTAAATCAGTTAATGATTTACATTCAGAAAACATATACTCAGTATTTTCAACAAAAGGTGTTTCAAATAGCGTTAAATCTAAAGTCTTTAATAGATAGCATTTAGCAAACATATTATCAAAATTTTTTACTTTATAAGTACGAAAATTTCTTAAATTTAATGAAACTAAATTTTCGCAGTTATAAAACATATTTCTCATATTTTCCACATTGGAACAATTAAAATCATCAATAACTAAACTGATTAATGAAGTACATTCTGAAAACATATAAGCCATATTTGTAACTTTTGAAGGATTAAAATCTTTTATGTTTAAATTATTCAAATCTGAGCATCCAAAGAACATATATTCCATATTTGTTACATTGAAAGAACTTGATAATTGTATTTTATTTAATTTATGACAATTATAAAACATATATTTCATATTTACAACATTAAAAGTATCCAAAATTAGCCAATTTGATAATGATAATTTTGAACAGTTATTAAACATGAATTCCATATTAATAACTTTGGATGAAACAAATTCTGATTTTCCAATACTAATTAATTCAAAGCAATTATAAAACATATATCTCATATTTATCACATTTTTTGTATTAAATTTATCTAGATTTAAAGATATTAATTTACTACAATTTGCAAACATATATTCCATATCATTAACAGAAGAAGTAATAAAATTACGAAAATATATTGCAACTAAATTTGAGCAATTATAAAACATATAATTCATTTTAATTACGTTTTCAGTATTAAAATATATAAGATCTAAAGAGGTTAAAGAGCTACAATTATAAAACATTTTTTCCATATTTGCTATTTTATCATTAATCCATTCTAAAGAACTATTAAATTCTATATAATTTAATAAAAAGCAATTATAAAATAAAAAAGACATATCCTGAACATTTTCTGGATAGAAATGATATATATTAGTCAATGATATACAATTATCAAACATTTGATACATATTAAATATTCTTGTAGTATCAAAATTTTCAAAATCAATTGTTTTGATTACCTTACACTTTTGGAACATTCTTATTGCATTTAAATTTATTTTTTTTGGTTCTTTAGGTTTTATTGTTCCACCTTCAAATATGGCTTCAGTAGTTTCAATAATTTCAGTATTAAATAAAGTATTTGATGAAGTTTCTTCAAGAAAGATATTATCACTAATTGAATCAGAAATAAAATAATCCTTTATTTTTCTTGTTATTTGTGCTTCTTCAATAAATGAATTTTGTTCAGATTGTATATCTGTTAATTGAATGTCACTGGTAAATAATTCTTTATTTGAATTTTTTTCTTTGTTTATAATATCAGTTGTATGTCCTTTATTTATTGCATTTGTATCAGTATCTGTATCAATATCATCGATAATTATTTGATTATTCGTAGTTTGATCAATAAAATTTTTTGTTGTTTCTTCATTTTTAAATATATTATAGGTATCTGATAATATTATATTAGATGTATCAATTATATCAGTGTAAATATCAGTAGTAAATATATTAGTAGATCTAATTATATCATGTTCAACAATTCCTATTGTATCATCCCAAACAAATGTTAAATTAGTGAAAGTACAATTAGTGCGAATATATAAAATATCTTCTATATATTTATAATCATATACTTCATATTCAGAACAATCGCTAATATTTATTTCGATTGGTTTTCCGATATAATATGTATTTAATATTGGATAATAAATAGATTCATTTAATTCTATTGTTGTTATTGTTATGTTATAATCGGATAAAATTGGATGAATTATACTTAAAATTATTAAATACATACTAAATGAATAAATTATACTTTTTCCAGATATAAATTTATTAGAATATTCATCGAACTTTTTATGAATATTTCCTTTTATATATTTTTGATTTAAAATTAGATTGGTATTAGATTTCTTATCAAATATTCTATTTTTTTTCTGGAAATATACTATTTTATTATATATTTCTTGAATATAAGATTTTATTATATTTGATGACATTTTTTTTAATATGTATTTAACTATATTGTTAACTAATATTTGAAAAAAAAATTAAATAAAATAGAAATTTATTTTAAATATTTTAATATTAAATTAAGTTATGTAAAAAAATGGGGATTGGGGATTGGGGATTGGGGATTGGGGATTGGGGATTGGGCCCAATCCCCAATCCCCAATCCCCAATCACCAATCCCCAATCCCCACT
>Ga0247609_10005205_pt1 | contig 12821 bp, 13 predicted proteins | sample 172DNAGHGlowgp2_FD_193487 | JGI IMG/M metagenome (GOLD analysis project Ga0247609, IMG submission 193487) | Sheep rumen microbial communities from Palmerston North, Manawatu-Wanganui, New Zealand - 1728 DNA GHGlow gp2 | ecosystem: Host-associated > Mammals > Digestive system > Stomach > Rumen ...
GTATTGTAATAGTCTTATTGTAATTCATTTGTATTGTAATAGTCTTTTATTACTTATTGTATTCATTATTAATTTTATTCTGCCCCCGACTTTTGGATTTTTTTTTATTGAATTAGTTATTAAATTAATTAGTGTTTATTGTATTGTTTTATTGTTTTATTATACTTTATGTTATGTAAGTTGATTGTGAGGGCAGTCTCCTTTAAATCATCCTTTCAATTTAATTCTCCTGCCATACCCTTGCAATCAACTTACTCCCCTTATCTTATATGAAGTGAAAATGAAGTGAAATGAGGTATTTTATTATGAACGAAATTATGACAATGAATAACAATGATGCTTTTGCACTATGTAAGGTTTTTAGTACTGATGATGCTTATAATCTTCCGGCGATAAGATATAGTACAACTGATGATAATACTGTACTGTTTAATGCGCTTAATTCTCAGAATGAACAGGTTTCTGATTATATTGACCAAGAGATTGTTGTTGAAGATATTGTAATCACAGGAATTGATATTACAGATAAGTTTACAGGGCAAGACCTTAATAAGCCTGTAGTTCATTTCTTTACTGATGACGGCAGACATATTAGTAGTATTGCTAATGGTATTTTACGTACTACATTAGGTCTTTTAAAGTCTGGTATTTGCCCTAACGCCGAACATCCTATAACAATTAGATTTAGGTCAGTAAAGGTAAGACGTGGAACAGCTCATGGATTTGATGTTGTTACCATAGGTTAACAAAGGTATTGACAAAGGACTATTAATGTGATATAATATGGATTGTAATAGTCCTTTAATATATTATGTTTTCAAACTTGATTGTGGTGTGTCGGTATGTAGCGGTACTGCACACCATAATTAAGATAAAATTAACAAATTAATTAATAAAAAGGTGGTAAGTTTTTATGAGTAGACCAAGAACAAACGGCTATAAGTGCCTTAACTGTGGTAGTACAGAGGTTAATATTTACCGTACTATTGTAGGAAGTACTTATGATGAAGTAATTTGTAAAGAATGTGACCATGTAAGCCGATATGATAAGGAAACTAAAAAGGCTATGGATTTTTACAAGAGAGTTAAGCGTAATAGAATCGTAGTTAATGTGTAATTTAAGGAAGGAGTTAATTACAAATGGCTGAAACAATATTACGAATAGTAATAATCATCACTTTATCAATTCATCTAGGACTTGACGTTATTAAAATAATCGAACTAATTAAGGCAAAACTAAAATAATTATTAAAGTTAGAAAGGACTATTCTTATGAAATTTATATTAATGATATTGATTGTACTATTACTCGCTACTACTGATTTTATTACAGGCATTATTAAAGGATATACTAAAAATAAGTTACAGAGTAGATTAATGAGAGTTGGTGGACTTCATAAGTTATCTGAGATTATTATTATGTCCGCCACTTGTGGGTTTGAGATATTAATTAATAAGCTTGGTGCTTATTATGATAACCCTATGCTTACTCAAATTACTGGTATTTTTGCAAGCATTATAGTGTTTGGGTATATTGCACTAATGGAAATTATTAGTATATTAGAAAACTTTGCAGAAATAAACCCCGATGCTAAGTGGGTAAAGAGTTTAGTGAAGAAGTTAAAGAATGTTAATGATAATAAAGGAGATTAAATTATGAACAGAGAGCTTAGAATATTAAGAGATGCGTTAAAACATGAGCAGGCTGTTGCAAGAGGACGAATTGGAAGTATAGTACGTGATGCTTCTAATATTAATTTAGCAAGTGCAGGCAAGCGTGATTTGCTTGAGAGAAGTGCTTATGCTGACATTGATAAGGGCATTTTAAGCCTTAAAAAGTTTAATGCTATTAAAGATGAATCTTTAAGGAAATCAGAACTGGAATCAACACTTAAAACGCTTAGAGAAATTAATGCAAAGCCAAGAGCTAAAGTAGGTTATATAAAAGAACGTGTTGGCGTTAAAGGTCAGAAAAATGCTAAATCATTTTTTGATAAATTAATTAGTGGAGAAGCGAAGGATTTAATGCATCAAACGTTAAACTACGGTGATAGTGATAGTGCTATGGATTTTATTATGGAACATAAAGAGGGTACTCCAGAAGTTGCAACCGAGAGTGTATTAACAGTATATGGCGAAGATGTCTTTGGGGGTATTTAATGCCCTCAAAGTAAATTAATCAAAGATAAGGGGATTTATTATGGAGACAACAAAACAAAAAGCACCAAGAGTAAAGAAAGAACATAGCGGTCTATGGATTTGTGGTTATTACGACACAAACAACGCTTGGGAAATCTTTGCTGATGGTGCTATTTTTAATGGCGAAGGAACAAAATCTTTTAAGGACAAGATTAATGAAATAATATCTTGTGGAGATAATGTTATACACAGTGTATTTCTTCACCCATTTAATACTATTAGTAAATTATTTGAGACAAAGAGTACAAAATACTCTGACACTTATCAAGCTACTGTTTGTGAGGATAATGGACTTCTTAAAAGAAAAGATACTAATTGGTGCTTAACCAATAATAGAATTAAGGGTAATAAGGTAATTTACAAAAACTTTAGTAGATTTAGTCAACGTCAGTTTGAATTTGGTGAACATCCTGCTTATACTATGGCAAATTATCTTAAAGATTGTTTTAAGTCTTTTGGTAAAGAAATGCGCCCACAAGATTGGGAGTATTCATATGGCTATGTTAGCATGGGGTTATTCTATGATGATGAACTATGCGAGTGTTTAACGCAAGACATTTATGGTCATGCTCGTAACATTTGGTATACTGAGTGGTACAATGATTTAATAAGATGTAATAAAGCAGGCTTATTAGACTTTACCGACACTATCCGTGAGGTTTTTGGAAGTGAGTACGATATTAAGTCTGCTTATATTAGTCATATGCTAATTGATGGTCATTTTCCTACAAGCAAACTAAGAAGGGCATTAGGTAGTAATGAGCGTGTGCGTAAGTTTAATGAGCTTATGTCAATTGATTGGTTCTTTATTCACATCCCAAAGGATGTTAAAGTTCCTGCTTCATTTGATGGATTATTTAAGGATAATGAGACAGGAGATTATGGTATAGAGTATTATGATTACCTAACTGCTACAGAGTGTTTAGGGGTTAGCAGAGATACTTTTATTGAAATACTAAAACAAGATGGAGTTGAGCTTTATTACTGTCAAGGCGGTTGGCTTAATCGTAAATTTCGTGATAGACTTAAAATGTTTTATGATGAAAAAAACTCATTGGATAAAAATGACCCAAAGAGAGATGTTGTAAAGCAAATCCTTGAACTTGTTTATGGTAAAGGTTTACAAAAGCATGAATTTACGACAGATGGACTTTGTAGACATCACTGGGCGCAAGGACGTAATTACATTCAGCCACATATGGCTTATCATTGTACAGCATTACAACGTTATAAGATGATGTCCATTATTAAAAAAGCAAACGGCGATGTTGAATACTTTGATACAGATAGTATTGTTGGCGAAGGGGATAGACTTAAAGAACTTATTAACGAAGATAATAAAGTAGCAATGTGCCGTAATAATTTCTTTTATAATGATGAAAAATTAGATGCAGGAACATGGAAGGATGAATATAAAGAAGAAGTAACACAAGTTATTTTAGCACCAAAACAGCGTATTATATTTACTAAGAAAGGTATTATAACAAAGGTTGCAGGCATTAGAAAAAATGAATTAATGGTTAATCTTAATGCATTATTACGTAAATACAATAATGATTATGATAAGTTAATTGATTATCTCCTAATTAATGGAATTGGAGAATTTATCATTCGAGATTATTCATTTGATGTTGTTAATGGATTTAAGACACACTATGTATCGTATGCTAACCGTTATACAGACTGTAATAAAAAAGAATAGTCCCAAACCAATAGGTCTGAGACTATTTAAGTAAGATAAGTAGGATTTGTTTTGGGAACAATATTATTGTACCATATTTCCTCTTATTTGTCAAGTACTTTTTGTTATTATACTATAACACCATTTGCGAAATCTGTTTTTATCATATTAATTTCTTCAAGTGTTGCGCCACTAAGTCCGTCACATTTAATATCAGATGCTACAATAAGACCACTTTCATCTTTTACATAAGATTGATAACAGCAAGCAAATCCTACTGTATCTCCGTAAATGTTCTTATCATAATTATCAAGCATTTTAGCTCTTTTAATAAATAAGAATGGGTACATAGAGCCTACACTAAATGCATTTTGTGGGTCAGCACATCCTGTGGATGATATTCCAGGAGTAGAATGTTCAAGTTGATATTGTATTTTGCTATGATTATTAGCTAGTGAAGCTCCTGATGACATAAGTGATGAAACACTTGATACAGATGCCAATGCCCCCATTGCTGGTAGCATACTTAAACCTCCTGTTTCAGGGGCAAGTCCCAAAGCAAGTCCTGTACCTACGAGTGATGTCAGAAATTTTGCAGTATTAACCCATAACTGGTCTTCAAGTTGCTTGTCATTAAGTTTAAGCATATTAATACTATTCTGATAATCACCCATTCTCAAAGCTGAAATAGGTATTTGTGCGCCAATTGCGCCGTTAACTGTCTTATATAATGTAGTACTGTCACGATAAATTGCCGCCGTACAACTCATAGTAGCATAATCGTACCAATATTGTACATTAACTTCATGCCCCATAAAGAATGGTATATCAAGTTTAACAGTACCACATAGAGGTAAATAAAGTTCTACGGTTGTATAAGGTTCAAAGTCTCTAAAATCATAGAAGTTAGGTATTAGTTTAACACTTCCACAATCAAAATGACCATTACTGCCATGTACTACGGTATGAACATCATGTCCTGTAAATTCTACTGGACCAATCTTTACTGTACTTGTAGTATTAGACACTTCTAAATCACAGACTGTTGCGTATGCACCTACTATGTAATCACCTGGGTTAGAACCCTCAAAGTCTCGCTGTAATTTCTCTACTCCGTCTGGGTCATTAGTGTATAGCGTATTTAGTCTTGCCATTAGTAGCATTAGGTCTTGATATGTCATAGCATATGTTGTAAGTCCTGTATTAAACATATTCCAACGACCATAGTTGTTTAAGTCACCCTTATCATCGTCCTCTGGGTCTTTATTTGGGTCGTACTTATTCTTTGTCCATACGTTATCTCTCCAAGCAAAGTTAGGAACATTTCTACAGTCAATACCCTGTACATACTCTCCTGTTGTAATACCATCATTAGAAAATAATGGTAAACAAATTGAGTTATTACTACCAATCTCGCCTTGACTATCGTTAGGGTCAATAGCAAATGGGAATCCAAGTAGTGCAACTTGTTTTAAGAAATAGTCTACTACTTGCTGTGCTGTTTTGCCTTCATAGTTGAAAATTGGTCGAACAACTTTATCTCCACTATCCGCAGGATTTTGCTGATATATAGTCCAGTTATCATCCATATAAGAAACTGGATTGCCATGCCAACTCCACCACTGTAATGCTTTTTGCCAGTCTGTTAAGTCATTGTAGTAATGCATAGCTCCGAAAGAATTTGACCTTATTAAACCCTTATTATTAGTACCGCCCCACATACCAGTTGGCATCCATCCATTTGAAATAAGAGTTGTAGTATCAACTGATGGTTTAGGATTCTGTCCCCAGTTTGAACCAATTATTTCAACCTTTGGATAAAGCTGTGGTACATTAAACTGGAAATTACCACCTTGAGCTGTACGTGAACCTGCCGAGCCAACATACACGTTTAAGAGTAAACCTTTAATTGCTTTCTTTCCTTCAATTTCATCCCAACGATTGAGAACTTGGTCCATTGTCCAGTACCAGAAATTTTCATCGCTACTAATGTCGGATGCACTATAGCTGTCACCGGCTGTTGTCATAATATAAGGGACGACCAGAATTTTACTATAGTCGAAATTACAGATAACGTTCTGTGTCCAGAAAGAATAGTCTGAGTAAGGATTATAAGATGGTGTGAACTCTGGTTTATAAGAGTCAACTAATTCAATACGTCCACTTTGCTGTCCAAGCGAGTAGTTGAGAACAGTTCCAGGTACAGTACACTGACGATTGCCAGTAAGAATTAAAGGCTTTGGCTTGCCATATCCGTCTGGGTCTACTGGTCTTACTTCAATTCCCTGTTCTGCTTCTGGTTTACTTGAATCCCATACTGGAAGCATATAAGATAGTTTACATAGTAAACTATCGCCACCAATGCCCCACGGAGCGCATGACAAATCAAACTTCTCACCCTCTGGAAGTTGTGTAGGAGGATTTGCACCATTACGCCCATACGCAAAGGTGTAGTTTTCCTTATTTGTTGCAGGAGAAAAAGTCACACCATTATCATAAGATACCCATGAACTTTTACTACCCCATAATGTTTCATTTACCATATAATCACCTCACCATTAATATAAACGGATAGCCTTCTTCTAACTCATGATTTGTAAACTTTGTAAATGGGAATTTTATACCCTCTGTATAATAACGGTTAGGGTCTATTGGAAGACTTGAATCAGCTACATAAGAAGGTTTTACACTATTTCTAACAACGTTTATTTTACACTCTCCGATTGATTCTCTAAAACTCATTAAAGGGTCTACCTTACAAGATACTACCATACGACCACCAGTATCAGTTGCAAACGTGCAGTAGTAGTATCTATTGTATTCATTAATCTTACAGTAGTTAGCTCCTATTAATTGTGGTCTATAATTTATTATTAATACTGGATTTAATACGCCTACGGCTTGTGTTGGTGTTAACTCTGCAACAATAGTACTCTCGCCCGATAAAACAATAGGGGAAATGTTCTTATTCATTACTTTAGAATCACTTGTATTATTATAAAACGTAACGTGTAAACTCACAATATCACCTCTAAACTTATGACCCACACTATTGCATGGGTCATTTTAATTTACCATATTGTAATAAGAATGTTAGAATACAAATCCCTTACAAACTTATCAACAATGTGCTTACTTCTTAATTTAATCTCTTGGTCAATCATTTGTTGAGTAGTAGTAACACCAATATTACCTTTTGTAATAGTGTTGTAATCATTATAAGATTCTGTTTCTGTCCATCCTGCTTCAGGAGAACCCATTCTTAAATGAACATTAGCACTAAGTTCTCTGGTATTCTCTAAAGCTTGTTTAGAAGTTTGTGCGGTATCGCCGGAACTCTCGGAAGAATCAAGATTTCTTAGTGTAGCAGTATTTTCAAATGTAGTAATCTTATTAAGTCTTTCAGGCACATCTCCGTTATTTTCTGGAATTGAAATGTCTGTAGTAACAGGACTTCCTGATGGCGTAATAGAAACATCACCTGCAACCTTACCCTCTCTTGTATTAACAGCAGAACCACCTGCACTAACTTCTTTAATAGATTTAGTATCACTAACACTAAGCTCATTAATCCCCCACTTATGAGTAGTTTCATCTTTTGTTATAGAAAGCTGTGTTGCAGGAGCATCCACTTCAATAAAATCAACACTATCTGTGTTCATAGTACGAGAAGTAGATTTAGTTCCATTAGGTGTTTCTTCTCTATTGTAGTTTTCAATAGGGTTATAATCAAGTTCAAGCGCACTAAATGTTCTAAGTACACTATTGTAATTACAGCCTACCCACTTATCTAAAACATTAGTAATTCTTTCTTTAAGTAAGAAATAAGCTTGTTCCTCTGTTACATTGGTAATAAACCCATCATTGGCAGAATAGGCACGTTTCGCCCCCTTTAAATAAGGGAAAGCAATCTCCATATTCTCACGCTCATAAATAAGAGTGTCGGTAACAAAGTCTTTTAAGTAGTTAAACTTTTTAAGAAGATACTTAGTATCATCATAAACATTCTTGTTAGCATCATTAAACAAAGGGTAAACATTAGCAAAAGGTGTCATCCAATTAGGAACTGTTTCAGTAGTTCCTTCTTTAGTTGCTACAGTAGTATCTTCATTATCATACTTTACAGCAAGTTCTAAATACTCACCTACCGTAATAAACTTACGCATTAATTACTCACCCCTTTTAAAAAGCTTCTTAAAGCCTTTAGGCTGTTCATCTTCTGTTATACTCTCTGTATTATCCCCAACAGTATCATCATCCATGTTTGCAAAATCCACACTTAACTCCATTCCAAACCTCTTATTAACAAGATTATAACTCTCATTAAGTGATTGTACCCAACAAGCTAATCTTGCTTGTGATTGTGCAGATTGGAAGTCGGCTTCACTATTAAGAATGTGAGTTTTCTTTTCAATTGTAGTAGGAAGTCCTATTTCCATGTAAAACTGATTAAGAATGGTTTGCATATCCTGTAAAAGATTTGTTACTATGTACGTTGATTTAAAATCATTCGTCCAATTCTCAAACCCCTCTTTAATAGGAATTACTTCATCAAATTCATCATCAGTATTATCATAAACAATTAAAGATTCACCATTAGTAACTTTATTATGGATTCTTTTTAATGTCTCAGCTTGTGCTTGATTTCGTGCATTAAAAATCATAGGAACTTTAGCGTTCTCAATTCCCATATCAATTGAAATGCTTAAATTAGCTAACTTAGTAGCATACTGATTAATAATGTCCCATATGCCCCTAAAGTCAGGTGTTAGCTTAATTAATTCACAGTCTTTGTGTATAGTAAGTTCCTTTTGATATAATGGGTTAGCTACTAAAGCTTTTGTAGGCTGATAGTAAAAATCATAGCCACTTATAGTAACCGGCTGAAAAGCTGTTCCCCAACGTTCTGTATTAAAAACTGATACAAAGCCGAAATACCATAGACAGAATTTGTAAAAATCCTCTGACCATGTTTCAGGGATTCCTTTGAATATCAGTGAGGAGTCCACTTTTTGAAGCAGACTCCTAAACCAATAACGGTATTCAACTGATTTCTTAGACCAAAAGTCTTCTGGTATTCCTAATGCCTTGCAAAGTTGTTCAAAATGAGAATCACTATAAGGCATAGGTAACACTCCTTATTAAATGTACTTGATAGAGATTGATGCGTTGTCAGCAGGAGCAGTTGTAAATACTACAGCACCATTTACAATGCTAAATCCAGTAGTTACAGCAGTACCACCAACAGTTACGCTAATAATTTCATGAACTGCGCCAGTCTGAGGAGCGAATGTTGTTTTAGTACCATCACCTGTAGCAGTAAGTGTCTTTTCAACACCATTACCGAGGTAATATACTATAGCATTTTCAGTGTAGTCATTAACAGCACCAAACTTGTAGTGATAGAATGTATTAGTGTAAAGGTGTCTTGCGTTAACTGGTGTTGTATATGCGCCTGTAAACTGATTAATTGTCATAAGAGCATCTTCATCGAAAAGCATACCAACTACATGATTTACTGTAATAGCAGTTTCAGAGCCAGCAGGCTTACAAGCAATTGACATACGACTACCTGGTTTTGTAGACTGCCAATAAGTTACGCCCTCGCCCTGTTTCATATCAAGGTAATCAGGATTGAAGATTGCAGGAAGTACACGAGCCTCAGCTTCTGCAAAGAACTCTGAGTTGTAAATAAATCTCTGTCTATCCTTTGGAGTATGACGGAGAATGTTATACGCCGGAGTAGATTCTGTAGCAGAAATTGTCTTAGGGTCATGATAAAGAGCAGAACGCTCAGTAAGTCTATCTGAATCAATCTTAAATCGAGTAGCCATTATCTCATAAAGCTTAGTTAATTTAGCATTATCAGTAAGAATGTCATACTTTGATTCAGATGCTTCAAACTTCTCATTGTAAAGAGCTACAAGGTCAACTGCACACTCTGTAAGTGTTGGACTAACAGCAGTAGCTTTCTGAATAGTACCTGCAATACGGTCAGCTACTATAGCACGGTTACGAGCTTCAAGAGTAGATTCAATATCATTCTCAACCTCTGTAATAACACCATTCATAAACTTAATGAATGTAGCTTCATCATTGAAAGCAGACTGTAGCTGTACAAGAGGTGTGGTATAGAACTTGTCCCATGCGGATTCTGCAAGGAAGAATACTTCTGCAACCTTTGGTAAATTCTGTTCCCACATAGAACCAACACCGGATGTGTCAGTATTACCAGTAGCAATATTAATAACATCATCACCGGAAGTACCTAAGTTAAATGCACCACTCTGACTATTATCCTGAGAGTAGAAACTAATCTTACCAATTCTTGTATTCCAAATGCTATCTGTTGCATTAATAAGACTAAAAGAACCTTTATATGGTCTTGAAGCTACAACAACATAAGCAATGGTTTTAGCAATGGCATTAAGAACATTCTCAGTTCCGGCGGTAAGGACAGTAGAACCAACATCAATAAAACTATTATGGTCTACAGCCGTTAGGTCTGTTTGTCCTGTAATCTGTCTTGCAAGACTGTTCATTACAGCACAAGCATCTTTTACTTTAAAAGCACTCATAAATAAACAACTCCTTTTAATTAATCATCAAGAAGCGACTTTAACGCTTCAAGTGGGTCTGTGGATGTATCAACTTTATCTTCTACTTTAGCTTCTATACTCTCTGCAGTAGCATCAGTAGTAATAAGTTCTTGAATGTCTTCAGGTTTCCACCCTGCCTTAACAAATTCAAACACATCTTCTGGCTTTTCAACAGAAGTCATGTATTCTTTAATCTGTTTGACTTGTTTGGGCGTATAGCCTGCTTTAGCAAATGTGATTAAATCATTAATCTTTAACATTAACAACTCACCTTTCTTAATAATTTATATAACAAACTTTTTTAACTTAAATTAATTCTCTAATACCAACCTTATCATACGCTAAGTAAGTATGGTAGAAGAAGTCCGCAACGTACATATCAGAACTAAATACTCTGCCCATTTTAAGCTCATTAATAATATCAATGCCAGTACCATCTTTAATAGATTCAAGCATTAATTTACAGTCAGTATAAGTTGTATACTTTAAATCTTTTACAAGAGTTAAATGGTAATAACTTGAAGCTTTATCAGTCTGTCTTATTACTAAAAACTCTCTATGATGTTTCTTTGGAGTAAGAATACCATAAACATTTTCAAGAGTTGTCCATACAGACTTACGGACAAAGATTCCAACAATAACACATTGTTTATCATCATAAAAAGTACAAAGCTTTTGCTCTTTAGCAATCTCGCCCTCACAGTGCGGAATATTAGCAACATTCTTAATATCCCATTCACCACTAACAGCCATTTTACTACCAACAATATAATCAGCAGTACGCTCTGCTATCTTTTCATTAGTCTTTACCCATTCAACACCAACAGTAATAGGTTCTTGTTTAGCATTAAGAACTTTAACACTAAACACACTACCCTGTTCAACCTTATTAACATCAATGCCATAGGCGGTAAAATAAGGACTATAACGAGTAATACTATTTCCGACAAGAAATACTTTATAATCATTAGAAGTTCTTAAAACAGTACTTAATGTTTGTTCCCAAGCATCAAATTCATCTTTAATAACTCTCTCGCCGTCACGGGGTAAAAATTCATCAAGAATTATTGTTTTACAATTAGGAAATCTTTGAGATTTAGTATGATGTACATTATTAAGACTTATCGCCCATCCAATTATTATTGGGTCAAAGTCACTATCTTCACTAGTATCATAAAGCTTAAAAGCACCACGCCAGTATTTAACCGCCATAGTCTCGCCAAATATTTCACGAATAACATCACCATCAAGTAACTTATCCATGTCAGAAACTTTAACATCATCACGCCATCTTCTAACATAAACAAACGTATGCCCTTTATCCCTAAATCTTTCAAGAGCATACTTAGTAACAGCATAAGTTTTACCATTACTACGTTGTCCCCAAATAATATTAAACTTAGTGTTAAGTCCAAGAATCTTATCAAGATGATAGTAGTCAGCATCAGTCAAGGGCGCAGGCGGAGCTTTATTAGTTTCAGCTAAAGCTTTCTTCTTACGACCTCTTTTCTTTTTAACTTCTTCACTCAATTTACCACCACCTTAAAAAGTAATATTACAAATAGTATTAAATCAAATCAACTTACATAACATAAAGTATAATAAAACAATAAAACAATACAATAAACACTAATTAATTTAATAACTAATTCAATAAAAAAAATCCAAAAGTCGGGGGCAGAATAAAATTAATAATGAATACAATAAGTAATAAAAGACTATTACAATACAAATGAATTACAATAAGACTATTACAATACAATGATGATTACAAAAAACAATCGGCGGAAAAGAATTATTACTAAAATATGATACAATAGAATACAATAAAAAAACAAAGGGTTTGGGGCAGAAGAATTATTACTAAAATAATAAATACCCTCTAAATTACACCAGAATGCCCCACAATCAATCCTAATCAATTCATAGTATAATAACACTACTAATAATAACACCCTCTTAAAACGCATTTAAATGATTAATAAAAAATAATCAAATGAGGGGGGAGAAGAATTATTACAATAAAAACAATCAAACTCCCCCCAAGCCCCCCACATTAAACAATCACTATCGTGATTGATTACTCTAATTTAATAATTAAAATACTATTGATTATTAATCTTATCTTATCTTATTATAATCAATTATTAAATTACTTACTTACTTAATGATTATTAATTAGTAATAGTACTTAATGGCTAATTACTTAATTACTTAATTAGTTAATCAATTAATAGTAATGATTAGTTAGTTAGTTAGTTAGTAGGTTAGTTAGTTAGTTAGTTAGTTAATTAGATGTATCTATAGTTATTGGTATTTGTATGTTTGTAGTTATATATCGG
>Ga0247609_10005206_pt1 | contig 12820 bp, 26 predicted proteins | sample 172DNAGHGlowgp2_FD_193487 | JGI IMG/M metagenome (GOLD analysis project Ga0247609, IMG submission 193487) | Sheep rumen microbial communities from Palmerston North, Manawatu-Wanganui, New Zealand - 1728 DNA GHGlow gp2 | ecosystem: Host-associated > Mammals > Digestive system > Stomach > Rumen ...
AATATCATAAAGACTATTCGAAATATTCAATCTGTTATTTCTGTAAGCCAAACCATTAATCCAATTACACCTATAATCATAGCTGTAATTGCTATTGCTGCTATTAATTTTGCTCGGTCCATTACTATTTATATATTACAAAGTAAACTCTCCCATTTATACTCTCATAAAATCATTGTTCAGGTTTCTTTCATTTGTTTTTTAATTCATTATATCTCCTATTCCTTTCGTACTCCTCTGAGTAAGTTTCGTAATACCTTTTATCAGGTAGCTGAGTCTCTGTTAGTTTCATTCTTTCTCTACGTCTTCATATAAATCTGGTTCATTTTCTAGCCCTGGTATATGGAGGAGTTCAGGCCCCTGGCCCCCGGCTTTGGAATTTTCACTCGGCATTTCGGGTTCTGGTCCAAAATCACCTCTAACCACTCGCCTTTCCATACTCTGGTAAAACCTAGCAATAGGTCCACTAGAAATCTGGACACCTCCATCACAAACTCGTCCATTTGATAAATGTGTATTCACATCTCTAACAAGTTTATCCATTGTAGGAGCTTCAACTATAGTATATTCTACCTGTGGAAAAGGAGCTAACTCCTTCTCTTCCTGTGCTAACGGTACTAAAACATCTTTTCAATTAATTTTTTCTTCCATTATATTACATTTTAAGAGTTAAAACTGTGACTGAGTCCTTTTTATTATCTTCTTCCATTCAAAGAAGGGCTTTCTTTGCTTCTTCAATATCTTTTTCTACATCTCTATCTTCCATACGTTGATACTTTTCATATTGTCATAACCTTTTTAAAGTTTCATTATCTATTTTTCATTCGACATACATATGAATAGCTGTATTTGTATATTTACCTTCACCTAATCCCTTCTCTATAACCATTCTAGCTCAATCTTCTGGGCAGTCAGTAGCCATAACCAACGCGTCCTTTAGTCAATCGTGCAACCATTCATCAAATGTCTTTAATCTATACCAATATACTACCACCTCAAAGGAGCGTAAATACCAATCAATTCATTTATTAAAATCTTCTTTCTTCAAATTCACACATAGGTTATGAGCTTGAGTTGCTGCTAATCATAAATCATCTAATCTTTTAAAACCAATATGGACGTCTTCCATTTTTACAGCAGGATTATTTCTATACCCACCATTTTCCCATTGTTTAACTCTTTTATCATAGCCTTCTCTATTTTTTTCTAGTGAAAAGTTTAAAAGTATATCCGATATAGGGTCAGTCATACATTTTTTTACATCTTCTAATAAGTTATTTGGATTTTTCATTTTTATCTAGGGTTATAACAGTTAAAAATCATAAGCTCTTTCTGTAATTGGGCTATTCTCTTATTCAACCCAACGACTTCCGTCTTCTCTTCTGTATAGGTTAGTTCCCGTTCAAGTTGCTCTATCATTTTCATATATTCTTTCCTAAAAACTCTAGCTTCTTCTTTAGAAAGGGTAATTTCTATCTTAAAGTCTCTTTCATCTACAGGCTTAACCACCTTAGGCTTAGGTGTGTAAGTCTTTTGTACCTGTGGGTAGTAAATCCTCTTCTCTCTTTTAACTTTTAACCATTCATCTCCTATTAGAATAGCTTCTTCTTTTCTATACCCACAGTTTAATCTATTTCTGAATAAACATTTACTAGCTTTAGGTTCTGGATGCTCATTGTACCACGTCATTTCCTTAGCCCATTTACCTTTAGGGGTTACAGGCTTTCTATTATATTGCCCCTTTATCTTAGTCCTTATCAATTCTTCCCAATTATCATTCTTTCATAAGCGAACCCTATAATAAAATGTAGGCCGTGTAACTTTGCTTCATTTAAATGAGTTATAGTATTCATAAGCCCTCTGCTTTTTTGTATTTTGTTTACGATTTATAAACATTTTAATTATTTTTTGGGGTAAATAATTACTTTTTTAATAAGATATTATTTTTAAATTGCAAGAGCAAATTTAAATAATCATTTGACATTATCCGAAAACTTTTAAATATAATCTACCTAAGAAAGTCTTAGATAATTTCTTTTCTCTTTGCCTCTTTGCATAACTCTTTCTTGATAACTCACGCAAGTGTTCCTTATTCGCTGCATAGTAGGCTCTTTGTTTTTCATTTTTCTTTTTCTTCGCTCTACTTATTCTTTGTTGCTCCTTAATTCTTTCTTTATTCTCTGCGTAATATTTTTGAGAATAAGTAAGTTCCCTCTCTTTAGGAATTGCTTGAAAATCTTCCCTTGTAGGAGTTTTGTAATCTACCCTAGTGTCTAGTAATCAAGGATTGGCTTGCTTTTCAGCTTTTCTCTTTTTGTAATAAGCCCTCTGTTGAGCTTGGATTTGTTCCTTATGAGATTCGTAGTAGGCTCTCATATAGCCTGCTCTGTTTGTTGGCATTTGTAATATAATAAAAGAATAAAAAAACTAATCTAAATAATCTCAATACCTATTCTTTCGAAACACTTTTCTAATTCAATATGCTATTCAAAATAATCATAGTCATATCAATGACGGGTACCCCCACATAAATAATAACCATACAGCTAATATTTTTATAAACCTATATGTGTAGTCAACCCCTCATTTATCTCTTGGTATCCAATCAGGCAACCCATCATTAATAGATGTTTCTGCAAATGCAAATATGAATACCAATTCTATAACAGCTAAAAATATTTCCATAATGTTTTTAGTTATCATATAAATCTTTTCAAGTCTTCTTTATAAACATACCTTATGGTACTCTGTACCTTACCATATTTCCTTTGGTTAGGGGTACTATAATCTATAGGGACATATTTTTCACAGCCACCCTTTCTATCAAAGTCATAAGCTGTCATTCATTCTCTCCTTAGAATGTCTGTCTTTTTGTATGTAGGTATACTACCTCTCTTATCAGATACTATTCCCTGCATTTTTATTATAGTTAGAATATAAAACTACCCACGAATTTTCTTAATCTCTTCTATAAATTTTTTCTTTTCTTCTTCATCTTTTTCTTCTTCTATCTGTCAATAAACAATTCTAAATAAATCTTCTAAATCTTCTTTATTAACCTTCATTTTTGTAAGTTCCATAATATGTCTAGTATTATCTATCGATTCATAAATACTTTCGTCTTCACTAATCAATCCCCAAGCAAATCAAATTCATTGTTTTAATAATTCTAAATCTTGCTTAGATTCGCAACGAGTTTCTCATAATTCTTCTATATATTCTGGGGTGAATATCTCCATAAATATATCAATAAGTTCGTCTTTAGTTAAATCTTCTACTCACTCTTCCTCCATAAGAGTATCGGCTAATCAAAGTAAAACTGCCGCTTCAATTCTTTCTGGCTTATAATATTGAGCCATCTCTTTCCAATACTCTCAGAACTCCTTTAAAATTTCAAGCTTTCTTTTAGTTGTAAGTGTTTCTTTCTCCATAATATATATAATAATAATAAATAAAAACTACCTTCTATAACTCTTTTTCTTATTCCACCATTCGTTATACCAATGGTGACATATGGTTTGTATAGGTCAATGTCATTCTTTTTTATACCGTTCAAATATTTCTTTCATCTCATTCCAATTATCAGACAGTTCGCGTTGTAAAGTTCAACGCCTTTTCCCTAAGGCATATAGTTTTCTATCCATCTCTAATTCTTTTGCACTATATTTTTTCATTGTCGAATATAGTTAAGAAATAAAACTACTTATAAGTAATTGGAGCTGGTATAAGGTCTTCTAGTTCAATAAACTCATCAACTATATCTCCAATCTTTACTTCAATATCTCTTAATTTAACTCACAGCAAATCATCATTTGTCTTTTGATATGCCTCATTTACAAAGAACCATTGTGATACAAGTCTTCATAAATCAAAGGCTAATTTTACTTTATCATCTTCCATTTTAATATAGTTAAGAATTAAAAATGCTCTTCATAGCTACGTCTATTCTCGTCTCTAGTTTCTATTGCGTAATAATCCCATTCATATGGGTTTAAGTCTTTGAATGCTAAGTCGTCTATTTTATCTAGCTCTTTACTAGCATAATCAAATAGCATTTTATACTCTTCATTATCTGCTGTCTCTGTTACGAAAAACATAAATGCATATAGCTTAGCATATAGCTCTACTTTATCTTTATTCATTTTAATATGGTTAAGAATATAAATAACTAAGAGCGAATTTAATAGCATTAAGTTGTGCCTCTTCTACAGTCTTTCCTTCACCATATCAAGTAAAAAACCTTTGAGAATTGTTAACGTCAGGCTGGATAGTTACCTTAGAAACCTCTCATTTTTCTGGGATTTCCATCATTATCCTCTGGACTTGAATGCTTCCATTAGGATAATCTTTGTTAAATTTTTTAATCATTTCCATTGTAATATATAATTAAGAATTAAAAACTAATCGTCATAGCTAATATCATATAATTCTTTATTGTCAATAAACTGACTTGCTAATTCGGCATACTCTTCTTTATCTCTTGATACTCATTTCTCTTTCTCAAACCATTTCTTTACTGCTTCAACTACCTCGTCATAGGTATTGAATAATCTATTGTTTAGATAATCGTCTAATTCTTCTCTCCAATTTTCCATACTAAACTCGTCTAAGATTTCTTCTAATCTTCAATTGTCTTTACTCCATACATATTCAATTAAACAGTCTTCGTCATATTTTCATAGGTCATCTCTCGTCTTAGCATACTTTAATATAACCTCCGTAGGATAATTATGTCCTTCAAAATCTCTACCATATTCTCAATCTGGTGGAAATGGAAAACCACTTTCTTCTACAAAATAAAGTAAGTCTCTTTCTCAAGCTTCAAGTAAAGAATAGATTTTGTTTATTTGTTCTTCTCTAGTTAGCCCATAAAAACTTTCGTCTTCCCAAGCGTCGTCTCAATCTCATAAGCTCCAAATAGAATAAGCTAATTCTTTTAAATCGGTTTCATTATAGCCACTATGATATGGCTCTCACCAACCGTCAACTAATCTATACCATTTCATTTCACTATAATTAGAATATAAAATTTATCTCCGACAGATAGGAGAAGGTATCATATCTTCAAGATATTGATTTATTTCTTTGTCTCAAACAATATCTCCATTACTTACCAAGTCTCCCATTCTTTGCTCTATTCTTTCCTTCTCGCATTCTACTAATTCTTCGTAATCAATTTCTCATTCGTCTAACATTTGCCACCTCTTAATAAGGTTCTCCATATCATTTACTTTTCACTCGCAATCAATACAAACGTCGTCATAAATTCCACTCCATAGGTTATCATACTCTGGCATATCTCTGCCACAACAAGCACATTTTTCCATTTCACTATAATTAAAAAATAAAAAACTAATCTTCATACAAATAACCATACCCATTCTTATTAGCCCGCCATTCAATAGCTTCATATATATCATTCATTTCACCCATATCTAATGGTCTACCTCTATTTTTCTCTACCCAAAAGATATACCTTTCTTCTAAGTCTTCTCTTGTAGCCGTTCACCCTAGTCAAGCATTCATATACTTAGTAAGTTCTTCTTCTTGCTTGTCGACAAATTCTATTTCAATTTTATGTAGAAAATTTTCATTACCCTCTTGGGCTAGCTGTAGGAAATCATAGACATCGTCGCAATATGGTTTAACTATTTGTCTGAATAACTCTCGTTGAGTTTTAATGTGTGTCATTTTCTTTTTGGTTAAGATATAAAATTAAATCATCAATAGGTGTATCTGATATAGCAAGTAGCATTAGCACTTGTTTATAATCTTCTACATCTTTGACTGTAATTATTTCTCATTTCTTATACCAAGTGAAACAAGGTGTTCATAGTTTTTCTCTTACTATATCTAAGTCTATCTTATCGTTCTCTACTAGCCATTTAATAAATCAATATTCTTTACTTATTATCCATAGATATATTTTCCAAGCTCATACAGAACTTAAAGATATATATTTTGTTCAAGGGTTATCTATACTATTTTTTAGTTCCCATTTGTCTGACCATTTTAACACATTACGGTTATACTCATTCAATAACTCTATAAGTTTTTCCATTTTTATAATCGGTTAAGAAATAAAATACTCTCTCAAAATACATTCTTCATATTCAAACCATATATGGCAATTTCATTTACTCTTATTGTCAATTCAAAACTCTGGGTAATCACTATCAAGGAAATATGTATACTCTGTGAAATCATTTATAACTGTTGGTCTTTTTAATCTATCATTATTCTTTTTATACCCGTCTATTGTGCACATTGCTAATTCTTTATAGTAATTAAAAGCGTCTTCTCGTTTATAAAATAACTTAATAGTATCTCTATCTAAAACTCATACACTATCTAACCAATAAACTATTCGAACTTTATTTCATTCTTTCTTTTCTTCGCACTCCTTTAATAAAATGTCATTGATTAACATAATGTGTTTTTTGATTTCTTCTAATTTATTCATTTTAAAATAATTAAATGATAAAAAACGATAACTAAATATCAGTTCCTTTCGTTCTATAAATTAAAATAAGACACACTGAAATATTCAAGTGGGTAATTGTCCCACTCATAAAATCAATGTGTCTTAAAATATTTTTCATAGCGAAATGAATTAGGGTTATTCAACAATAGCCCTAAATAGAATAACAACTTGAAAGAAAATGAAAAATCACAAGCTGTTATTCTGTTTAGGAATATTATTTGTAATATTGATATACCTTTGCCCCCAAGTTTTTAATGTTATTATTAAAAAATTTAGTTATTCTTTCTTCGACATCTCGTGGGCCGTCTGCAAGGTATTCTCTAGCATAAGCTATTAACTCATCTCTTGTCCTTCCTCGTTCTCAGTCTATATCTAATCTAGTGTAGGCTAATGTAGCACGGTTTAAACAATAATCAAAGTTATAAAAAAAATGAGAGCAGTCTTCCCAATTATCTCCATCTGAATATTCACTATATTCATATTGATAAACCCTGAATTCTCAGTCTTCAAATGCCAACACATATTGAAAGTCTTCGTTATCATTTCATATTCGAGTTCTGTCTCTAATAGTATGCCCTGGAATATGGTTTATAGCATTTCACATTAAATCTATCATTTTCTTTATGGGTTATAAAATAAAGCTAATCATAATACTGTTCTTCAGCCCAGTCTTCTACATACAAAAATCTTCAACTCTCATTACTCCAAGCCAACCATTCTCAACTAGGTCAGGTTCTCATTGGAATATCTCCCTTAATTCACATACACTGTCTTACATAATACTCATCATATTCATAGCAATTAAAATAATAATCACTGTAATATTCGTCTTCAAAATCTCTATTGCTTGGTATAGTAGTTGAACTAAATAACCCAGGTGTACTACTTATGCTTTCAATTTTACTTGTATATGTTTTCTGTTTCTTATTTTCTTCTAGTTGGGTTAATAAGTTATCACTCCAATTACAGAAAGCCCCATATTCAACTAACATATCATTATATTTTCAACCAACATTTATTTCATTTTCTGCTAGCTCTAAAGCCTGGTCTTCCAATTGTTTTAAATATTCTAATAGCTCTGGATTACCTACCTTTTCTCTTATTGTTCCATAGTTCTCCATTAATTCTTTTGATATATCTATTCATAGGTAGTTCATTATCATTGAATAGTCTGGTTTGTCTGCTAAACTATCTATCAATTCGTTGTTAGTTTTAAGTAAGCTATCATAATAATCTGCTTTCTTTTCTAATACCATTTCTCTGTACTCGTTAAACCTATCAATTACTGTTGTCTCATTTTCGTCCATTACATTGACATCTATTTCAATGTTATATGGTTTATAAAAATTCACACAACCTTTATAGTCTATATTTCAGTCCTTGTCGTATGCTGTTACGACAGCCCAAGCTAATTTTCTTCAGTCATTTAAACCTAGTCTAGCATTGTCGTCAGTCCCAGACCAAAAGCAACCCATATGATGATGAGAATGTAATACACAATTCCATTCTGTTAGCTTTTCATTCCTATTGATTAGCTCTCTTGTCAACCATTCCATTCATTCCTTAGTTGTTTCAACGTCTCAACCTGTTGCCTTTTGTCAAGGGTGTACCATATCAACCATTTTGAAAACTCCATTTCATTGTGGTTCTACCTTACAATAAGCTAACCATTCTGTGTTAGGGTACTCCTTATGCAAGGTTTTTATCTGTTCTTTACACCAGTCATTTATTAGTAGGGTTATGTTTTCATTGATAGAAATGTTATTCAGCCCCACAAGTTCATTCATTTCCTTGTGTTTCTGTTCTACCAATTTAGCTTCTTCCCCACCATCAGTTCACACTTTTTTCATTTTCTTTATTTATAATAACTAAAAGCTTTCCAATGTGGTTTACTCCTTTCCTCTCTCTCCTTCCCATAAGCTACAACTTTGTCATAATATTCACTTATCTTATCTCTTAATTCGTTATATCATATATCTGAAAACTCCAGACTATTTGTGTAATAATACTCATCAAAATATTCCATAACGTTATCTATACAGTCTTCCTTAGAGTCATAACTATGAATATTAAAGTCATCACATAAATAGTCGTTGTCTTCTTCATCATAGTATATGTCTACTACATTATCATATTGAAAATAATCTCAATAATAATAGTCATAGTCTTCAACCCAACTATCAAATCATTGCTCTGTGTCTCAATTATGTACTGCATCTCTCCATTCACTTTCTAAATCTGCGTTTTCTCTTATGTATTCTTCCATTTCTTCATAGTTTTTTTCTGTCATACGTTTCAATGTTATATAATCTCATTCTCTTATGAGATATACACTATAATAATCGGTATTACCGATAACCAAAAATTCTTGTCCTGACATTTTTATTATCGGTTAGAAGATAAAACATAGTTCGCCATATCACATTGAACTTTTCGTGGGAGAGGTTTGTTATTACAAATATCACACACCAAACTACCTACAATTCAAGCCATCATTAGAGCGTTGTGAGCTATTGCTTTCTCAGTACAAGCTACCTCTTGAATTGTGTTCTCGTCTGTTGTATAACATTCTTCAAACCACCTTTCCTTTTGGAAACCATAGAAAGAAAAACACTGACTAATTCTTTTTACCATTCTGGTATCAAGAATTATTTGTCAGTCTCCACAATCTTCTACAATTGCCTTTCTTGTTTCCAAATTATCAAGAGCTAAAACAATAATGTCATAGCCCTTGATATTACTACTCCTATACTTTGACTTTACAATATCAATTTTTACATTTGTCTGTTCTAATACCTGCTCTTGCAAAGCCTCAACCTTATATTTTCAAATGTCTTTCTCTGTATAAAATTGACTACCAGTGTTTTCAATTTCAACCTTATCAAAATCGATACACTTGATATGTTCTATACCTTGTTTCGCTAAACAATAGACAGAATTGCTCCCAATTCAGCCCGCTCAAACAACACAAACTTTTAATTCTTTTCTCTTATCGTTGTTCTGTAGGCTGGACTGTCTATCAAAGCGACTATCATTGCTCGCTTGTTTCATCTTTAGCTCTTAAACCAGATATAAAATCTCTTGTCTCACTACTCTCAAGCCAAGTATCAATTTCTAAGTCCTTAAATATATCTGTATAATTATCTGTTATTCATTGTCTTATAGCTTTCCATTCGTCTGAGGTGTCATCTCTATTATTATATACCCACCAGACATAATCTCTTAACTTAGCTAGAGGGTGTCTACAATCGTGTTCACGTCCTGTATCATTAGAGTTATAACCATAAGCTCGACTAACCATTAAGTTAATCAGTTCCTTTATGCTACAATCTCTCAAGCATTTGTGAACATCGTTATCTCGGTTTCACCAACAAGGATTTCAATAACTTGTAGGAGTTCAGAAACCGTGAGAAGAATAACCTTTACAACCTATTTCTCTATTGTTAAAATCAATTCTAATCTCAATAGGTGGAGCCATATATTCACTGTCTTCTCCTGCTGTATCTCTTACCTTTCTCCAAGGTATATTTAAAAATATAAAATCATTTTCAAGTCTGAAGTCAATTCCCCTTTTCTTTAATGTTTGCTGTAATTCTTCAACCATATTCTGTGTTGAAATGATTTCATTTCAACCTTTTACCATAGCTAGTTCTATAAACTTAGCCATAATTTCTTTTTCTATACGCTGTCTTTCAGCCCAACCTGTGTTGACAACATATAAACCTTTCATTCGGCTTTGTAAAATATCAGATGTCTTAGGGAAAATTGTTATGCCTTCCCCTGTATCTTCATTCACAGCCTTAATCTCAAAAGGAATTTCAATAATACTATCTCCAAGTTGATATCTCATTCAGCTAGCACTCCTAACTTGTAGCTTTCAAAAGAATTTGTCCTTTCATTTTTCAAAGACAATGTCCTTTCAGTCGTATACATTTTTCAAATATACACCGATAGGGTTTATAACTACTCAGTTTCTAGCATAGATAGGGTTGCCATCTATATCATTTCCAATTAAACTATAAGCTCAAACGATTTCACTAAATCTGTTTTTAGTAATTTCGTTCCACTTACAAATGATATCAATAATCTCGTTCGTGTTTTTCACTGGAGCTGTAGTAGTATTAATTGTTGTTTCCTTTATACTACTTTCAACTTTCATTTCGCTATTGTTTTTATTAAACTAAAAAAGGACTACCTTGGTAGATAGTCCCTTGTCGACAAGGAAACTATTAACCTTGTTTAACCTGTTTTCAAGCGATTTCAATTCTTCCATTGTTATCTCCTGCTTCAAGTGTACTCTCTGGAGTATAAGCTACTGTATCAAGAGTTCATTCTTCATAGTCAATTCCTGCTCTAGCAAATACTGTTCTAATAGTTTCTCATTCATTGAAACCTACTGTTTCATCATAAGCACCAGCTTTGTAAATTGTCAAGCTGTAAGCAAAGTCGTTTGGATTTCTCATTTTCCTATAAAAAAGAATATAAAAATACCCTGTCAAATAGGGCTATACATAGCATAGCGAACTGCTACACTATGTCAAGCACTATTTAATCGTAATAGCTTATAGCATTTTCTACATTTGTCTGCATTCGTTTCTCTAGTTCTTCGTCTGTTCCATTCACAACCACCTTAGTGAATTCATCTGGTAGCTCATAGATTTTTCTGTTCTCACAAAAGTCAATGTAATAATCTAAAGCTGTCAAGAATTTTCCTAGCCCCTTTCTATACTGTTCTATCAGTCAGACTAGGGTAGCATAGTTAGTTTGTCTTTTCATTCTTGTCATCATCAGAACTAAAAAATATTCCACCTATAAAGCATAGGACAAAACCTAAGCTCGATACTGTAAGAAATAATGACATAGCGATAGCCACTACATCATTCCAATCTGTTATTGCTGGCATTTTTCATTGTCATTAGAACTAAAAAACTCATCTTTTATCATACAGATGATTACAATTCACAAAAGTATTACCAAGAATAATAAAGCTACTCACATAGCGAATAATAAAAAGTCATTTCGGTCGTTTATTCCTCGCATTTTTGTTATTGTAAAGATGTAAAATCTCTCCTAACAGAGAATTTTCTAGGCTCAATTTCTCCTAGCTCATCAGCATAAATTCTATTCATTACATTCGTTATTGTTCTCTCCCAATTGTCTGGGCTTGTAGCATAGCGATAACCACTATCGAAATATTTCACACAGCTACCTGCGTTAGACAGACAACCTAGTGTTAAAACATTCCCCAAGTATCTGTTATTCAGAGTTATTGCTACCTGCTCTACACTCTCTCGCTTTCATTCAAAACAAACCCTGTCTCATCTGTCATTGTTCCCTACATTTCATAGGTTATAACAGCCTTCGTTGACAAAGTCTCAATTGTTTCAGCCACTCGTCTCAGCTATCAGCACAGCTAATAGTATTCATTCTCTAAGGTTATACTTGTTTTCAAGTTCCCAAATCTTAGAGGCATCTAAGCCGTAGAGCTGACACAATTCCTTGAACTTATCGTGAGAGGTTTTACCTTTCAGTTCAGGTATAAACTGTCCTACTCAGCTTTCATCAACCATTCAAGGTTGCCACTCTTGAGTTGGATTAGTTTCTAACGCTGATACTGTGTTCTCTGCTACTGTCAAAGCTAGAACTCAAACACTAGCAAGTCAAACCACAGCTCAAACTACATAAGGCATAGCCTTCTGTTTTAAATCTTCTGTTGTCATTTTGTTTTAAGGGAATATAAAAAAAAGTTGCCAGCCCCTTTCAAACTGACAACCTAACCAATTAAATAATGTGCCCACTCAAAGGTTTAGCCTTCTCGCAGACATAACAAGCAGGACGGCAGGAGTCAAACCTGCACTTCTAGGAGCGACCTAGCTGTTCTCAGCAACCCAACGCGATGAGTATCGCCCTGCATATAGGACAGTTCATTGTAAATTATATCAGTTGACACCTTGTAATTATAACTGTCCTAATTCGTCACAAGCTGTCCTTAACTTGTTAAGCTATTCAATACATAGCAAGTAATTTTTGCTGTGTTCTCTGTGTCTTCCTAAGAAACAATGTAGCCCAAGCCTTAAAAGGCATTTCACTGTTCTCCATTTTGTAAAGCTCGAAAGCTTTTTGTAGTAAGATAATCTCTGTCATTTTCTTTTTTGTTTGGTAAATAAAAAAGCTCTATGTGTGGTAGAGCCTTTCATATGTTCTGTTGTGTGGTAGAACATATCATTTAATTATATATATAAAAAAAAATATATATATAATTATATATAACATTATATTATAAAAGTATAACATAAAATTATATATAATAACATATATATAATAACATATATAATT
>Ga0247609_10005207_pt1 | contig 12819 bp, 14 predicted proteins | sample 172DNAGHGlowgp2_FD_193487 | JGI IMG/M metagenome (GOLD analysis project Ga0247609, IMG submission 193487) | Sheep rumen microbial communities from Palmerston North, Manawatu-Wanganui, New Zealand - 1728 DNA GHGlow gp2 | ecosystem: Host-associated > Mammals > Digestive system > Stomach > Rumen ...
TGTTGTCCCAAATAGAAACATAGTAGGCCCCATCAGCATTAGTTTCTTCTATTGCGGCCTTTATGTTTTGATATTTTTCATCTTCAAATAAAATCGTGTCATAGTTGAATTTTTCACTACGGTCCTTGATTTCAATTAAGTATTTCTTACCTTTGAAAAATATAATACCGTCATAGTGTTCATATTGATTTGTGGTTTCAATAAATTCCAAATTTAAATTTTTGCATAATTTTTTGAATTTATCCCTGCCTGATTTTTCCATATCATTTATTTTTGAATTTAAATCCATAGGTTAATTCTTTTTTAATAAATAGTATAAAAAATGAAAAAATTGGTTTTTAAATAAAAAATCCCATAACTTTTTTTTGCTATGGGATTTGTAATCATAAGCATTAAATTAAAATTGCCAAAATTCTAAACACTGCTATAATTAATTCGATGTTTAAAATAATTGATAGCCACAAAAAAACATCCTTGAATGTAGTTTTCTCTTTTAATTTTTTCCACCAGTGTTTTAATTTTGATTCTTGCTTGATAATTACTGTGGCTGTTGGTGGCATATTAGCCAATTTTAAGTATTCTTCCATTGAAAATTGTTTGTTTTCCATAATTTTAATTCTTTATTAATAAATAGTATCAAACTTGAAAAAATCAATTATTATTATATTTTTTTTATAAAAATTTAATTTTAATTGGTCCTTTATATCCTTTTCTCCAAACGAACCAAGCAAACATTACAGCACCATTTGAATAATGTTCAAAGTCACCATTTTTTGCACACTGCATTCTCTTCGGTGAAACATATACAGTTTCGGGTGGATATTTTTTAAAAAACTCTCTTCTTTTTTCACTTTCTAAAAATTGGATGCGTAGTAGCATTGCAACTTTATTTCCTTCAGGAATAATTTCAATTGCCTTTTCAACCATTTCCTGTGCATATTTATAAGGTGGGTTAGTAACTATGTCTCCCAAAAAAGAATCATAATCAAAAAAATCAAATTGAAATCCATATCCTCTATTTATTATGTCACTACTAATTACATTATATCCATAATTTTTTAAAGTTTCTGATATGTGGCCCTGGCCGCAACAAGGTTCTAAAATTGAATTATTAAAATTTTCTTTATAAAGTAATAATTGAACAGCATTTGGGTCTGTTGCATAAAAATCATTTTCTTCCCTTTCTTCATTTGAAGCACAACTTGCTCCTATGGTCCTTAAATTTGTTTTACTATCCATTTTTGGTTGTTTATTAATAAATAGTTTCTAATTAGCAAAAAATCAATCAAAATGCATTTTTTTTATAACCAAAATAACCATTTTATCAACCAAACTGACATTTTTTTCAATTAAACTAATTTAGAATGCGTCTAAATTACAATCATAACTTATTGATTTACAGCACAATTAAAAAATATTTTAATTTAAATTGATTTTTTTTACTACTTGACAAATTTTTTTATTTTTATATACTATTTATATACAAAAGGCAACGGTCGATATACAACTCAAATGTGGAATGTCACAGTGGGTAAGACCAAAAAAAAATAAAGTTCTTTGATTTAAAAAACTATGACGGACCTCTTACGGCATTTAAAAGAGGTGTCACAACGGTAACGAATCGCCAAGTACGAGAATAAAGGACCGCAGTAGAAGTCGGGTGGCAGTAGCCATCAAATAGATGGTGAGACCTTGACACATTGTAACTCAAACCCCGATACCGTCAAAAACAATCAGTTTTTAAAAAACTACCGCCTCACTTGATGTCTTTGGGAAAGTGAGACTTTGAATGACAAAAGTTATTCAATCTGAGAAAGCAAATAACCCACGGTAGCATAAGTTTCTGATTAAGAGTAATAATTAAAAAAAATGTGGTCCCTCCTATAGGGATTACTGTATCTTGTAAAGAACAAGTGCTTTAGAGAATAAATTAAATTAAAATCTAAATTAAAAAATAAAAAATATATATAAATAAAAAAATTGAAGATTCTTAATTAATTTATTAACACATTTGAAAAATGTGAATGCGAAGCACAGCAAGCATAAAGAAAATAATTGAGATTTACGAATAACAAATATTACAAGTGCTTACGCAAATTGAGATTTTTAAATTTTGTTTTTTATTATAAAATATTTAATAAAATTCTAAAATGCGTTAGCACTAATTGATAATAGCAATGTAAAATCAGTCTTGGGCATTGTGTGCTCTGCCGAAAACAAACAAAAAGGCAAACAATCTCAACCAATCTAAGTTGGAATGTATGGGTTGTTATCTCAAGCCCTGAATTTTAAAATAGACTATCAATATCAAAGCACCTATTATAATAATAGAAAAGCCTAAAGTTATCCAAGCCCATCTTGGAATTTTTTCCTTTATTACTTCAACCTCATAAGGTATTGGCACTTCTTTTTCAACTATGGAATCATTAACAACAACCCTTTCAATATATTTGATTTGGTAGGTCACGGCACTCTTATTTTTAATTTCACCTCTCAATATATGATTTGTTGTATCAACCCAGCTTTTACTTTCAGCAATTGAACTATTCAAATATAGAGTATCATATTGCGGTACTATATCCACATATCTCTCAATTGGAATATAACAGACGCTATCCTTGGTTACAATTGAATCCTTGTATGTCCAAATTATTTCTTCTTTTTGGATTACTGTCGGCTGCTGCGTTTTGCAACCAACAAAAAATAAACATAGAGCCAAAATCAGGCCCTGTAGCAAGTTTTTAATTTTAAAATGATACATAATTCAACTTTTGTTTAAAGTGCCTTAAAACGGCTTATTTCAATTCTAAATATATTTGTAATTATTTTATGTTTTTTATTGATTTTTTTTAAATTATAATACTATTTATATATAAAGAAATTAAAATTATGAGATATATATCAAAGCAAAAGCAAATCCTGCCGCCAATTGAAAGCATTCACGATTATATTGATGCTGAAGATTACCTAATTAAAGAAATTAAAAGGCAAATTGTAAATGGTATGATTGAAAAATTGCCTTTCAAAATTAAAAAAACACCAACGCCAATAGGTTACGAATTTGAAATAGAACTTGATGTAATTGTCAAAGACACACAAGAAGAAATTGACAAATTAATAAACAAATATAAACACTGATTATTATGATTTGGAACAAAATTGATATTAAACCTGATACTAATAATTCAATTATATTTTTGACTGAAAACAATAAATTTTGTACATTAAGTGAAGGAAACAAAAATTTGACAACAGACTGGAAATGGTTGGTTGAAAAATATGCAATTAAAATTTGGGGTTATCAACAAGATTTGATTAACGACATAAATTTTCAAATTAGAAATTACAAATCAAGTGCATATGAAAAATTTGAAGATTTAGAATTTACTCATAACGAACAAGATAATATAGATGCACTTGACGATTAAAAAAGTTCTCTTATTTTTTAGTTTTTAGTTTTTTATTTAGTTATTTTTTTTAGGGCTGTCATAAAAGATGGCCCTTTTTTTATTGACTTTTTTGAACATTGAAACTATTTATATATAGAAATGCCGAATGAAACTTTAATAGTTCAAGCACGGATTAATAAAGAATAACTTATAAAAATTACAATTAAAATGATTACAGAAGAACAAAGAAATCGTTACAGAGAAAACCAAAAGAATTTCAGATTGAGATTAAAGACAGAACAAGGTCAAAGGGAATATAAGGCAAAGAAATTTGCAAATAGAATGAAAAATGAATATAAGGGCTTTAAATTTGCCTGTGATGGCATTACAACTTCAATTGAAGTAAATCTACCATTCAGATGTATGACATTCATAGAAAGACAAAAAAGGGTCGATATGAAGAAATATAATGAGATACAAACAAACCTTAAAAAAATGGTTGGTTCTGTTTATCAAAAAAGCCACATAGTTGTTGTTGAACCAGAATATGCACAAATTGTTTTATTGGGCAATGATGAAAATGAAGTTAGAAATGTTATGAATCAGTTTCTTCAATGGGGAATTGAAAAAACAAATGAATTTGGTGTATATACCAAGAACTGTAAAAAGTTAAATAATTGGTTTGATAGTAAACTTTTAAAGTAGTATATTTTCCACTTCAGTTTAAAATTTTCCGTTTAATTTGAATTTTTTACAATTTTTCAAAGTTTTTTAAAATTTTATACTTGATTGATACTATTTATTTATGTATATTATAACAAAAGAAACTAATAAAAATAACTAATAAAAAATAAGAAGAAAATGAAAAACATTGAATTTAGACTTTTAAGAGAAGAAGAAATTGAAGTAAGACCACAAAGCATCAAAAACGGAAAAGCAAATATGTTGCTTTATATGAACTCAAGAGTAGTTACAGAGTTGCTTGATGAAACAGTTGGTTCTATGAATTGGACATCAGAATTTTACGAAGTAAACAACAAACTTGTATGTAAAATTGGAATTTGGGACGAAGACAAAAATATGTTCATTTACAAATCAGACACTGGAAGTGAATCAAACATTGAAGCAGAAAAGGGCCAATTTTCAGATTGCTATAAAAGATGTTTAAGCAGATGGGGTGTTACGGAGTTATATTCAGCACCAAACATTACAATTGAAGATGATGGTTATGGCTGTAAAGGATATTATGTTAGACTTATAAGATATGATGAATATACAAGAAGGATAATTGAACTTCACATTTGCAACAGATTTGATAAGGAAGTATTCAGTTGGAAAATAGATAATGGCTATAATGACATTTCACAAAACACAGAAAATAAAAATAATTATGATAGTTTAGTTGAATTTTGCAAGAAAGCAAAATCAGAAGGTGCTGACCAGGAAACATTGAAAAAGTTCTACAAATACTATGAAGAAAAATCAAAGACTTGGAATGGAAAATTCAATGCAAAATCATTATTTGACAAGTGGGTTGAAAGGTCTAAACAATCAAGGCCAATAGCACCAAATTCAAATGATATGAGCATTCAAGAATATGATGAAAGAACTTATGGTGCTGATAGTGAAGGATTTTACTTCTAATATATAAAAAAAAGTGCTTGGTGGTAGAAATATCACCAAGCCATTTAAAAATAACTAAATTAAAATTAGATTAAAATGAAGAAAATATTTATAATTATAATATTATCAATAATATCAAATTTTTCTTTTAGCCAAATAATTGCACAAAATTATAAAATACAAGCAAAGCAAGAAAATGTGATAATACGCCAATATGATGTAGTTGAAGGGCTTGGAAACACAACAAAAGAAATTCTTACAAGTATTGCAAAGATAGATTATGAAACCTATTATGAATTGGTAAATTGCATAGAATATTGCAGAGACAATTTTTCAGAAATTGAAAATATGAATAATGAAAATGAAATAATAACACATAGCAAAAAACTATGGGCTTTTTATAGAAAAATAAACGATAAAACAAAAATTCAAATTGTATTATATGATTCAGATTATTATGAAAACATCTTAAACACGCATCACATAGTTATTATTTTTGATTTCTATTATGCTGAAGATTTTGATACAATTTTAAATTCAATAAAATTATAAAAATAGATAATTATGAAGAGAATATTATATATACCAAGCACTATGAATGGCGGAGTTTATTATTATAGGGTTTATACTCCAATGAAATCACTTGTTGAAATGTACCCAAATGAATTTGACATTACAATCAATAATACATATAAATTCACCGACCAAGAAAAAGATGAAATAGGAAAAAACTTTGATATTGTTATTGTTCACCAAGCATTATATAATCCTGAAATACAGGACGCATTCTGGAACACTATTATATATTGTAAGAAAACATCTGGAACAAGATTTGTACTTGACATTGACGACTATTGGGATTATGGAAAAACTCACCCATATAATAATGTTTGCCAATTTTTTGCATATCCTTTAAAGATGATGATGAATTTTAAATTGTTTGATTATGTTACAACTACTACAGAATATTTCAAGTCTGTAATTTCAGAATACTTTCCTGAAGAAAGAATAGTTGTTTTTGAAAATGCAATTTCATTGGAAGACACACAGTTCAATAAAGAAAAAAACAAATCTGATAAATTAAGATTTGGAATCACTGGCGGCTCTTCTCATACTGAAGATATTAAACAGTTGCTTGAAATACCAAAATATCTCACAGATAAACAATTAAATCAAATAGAATTGGTATTTTGTGGATATAATGCTGAAGATGCTGAAGTATGTGAAATTGATGACAATGGAAATATAACCAAAAAAGAAAAAATGGACATCAAAAATAATTGGTGGTACACTACAGAAAACCAATTTAAAAGTTCATTTAAAAACTATAAAAGAATAGAAACAAGGTCAATTGATAATAAAGAATATGGCAGTATTTATAGAAATATTGATATTTTGATGGTTCCATTATTAAACAATAAATTCAATAGATGTAAATCGGAATTAAAATTTATTGAAGCTGGTTTCACAAATACAGCCGTTATATCTTCAAATGTAATACCATACAATAATTTTGGCGAAAATGAGTACGATTGCTTATTTGTTAAAGAAAACACTCCTGAATCTTGGGCCAAGACAATAAAGAAGATTTTAAGAGATAAGGACTATGTAAAAATTATGGCTGAAAGATTAAATTCAAAAGTTACTGAAACACGAAATCTTGAAGACATAACAAATAAAAGAGCAGAATTTTTCAAAAATATTTAATTTTTTTACTTGATAATTTTGATTATAATTTGTATATTATAATAGAAACACAGTAAGTTTCGGCCCGCCATAGTCGGCTGTGTTTTTTATCATTAGGTTTTAAAATACCAACAAAAATTCTCTATCGTTATTAAACGAAAAAAGCACCTCTCTTCCCAAGGTGCTTTTTTTATTGTCTAAATATAAGGATTTGAACCTTAATCACAGCGACCCAAACGCCGTATTCTACCTGATTAAACTATATTTAGATTATTCGTTTTCTTCTTTCAATCTATAGAAAGCATATAGCCATTCTTCATACTCTTTCCTAAACTGTTCAATCTTGAAACTTGGACAAGCCTTGTTTGCAAATTCGTTATGGCAATGTATATCTTTTATTGTCAAGTTGAATTTTGAAAGCAATTGTTTTACAAGTGCAAACATACTCTCTTTCTGTTGTATTGTTCTTGTGTCTTTTGGATTGTTATTATTATCGACTCCACCAATATAACAAATACCAATTGATTTGTCATTGTGTCCTATTGTGTGAGCACCATCTATTTCCAAAGACCTTCCACCTTCTACTTTTCCGTCAAGGTCAATGACATAATTATACCCAATACATTTCCAACCTTTTTGTTTATGCCATCTGTCAATGTCGGCGGCCCTGAAATCTTTTCCCTCTGGAGTTGCAGAACAATGTAATATAATTTCTGTTATTTTTTTCATATTTGACTAATTTATAATAGTTTATATTTAATCTTCCAATATTTCTTTTTCATAATTATCATCTAAACCGTTACCATCATCATCTTTTCCGATATTAATTGAACTGCGTCCAAAATTAAATTTTGCAATTCTTCCATCCTCAACTGATTTTGCACCAAATGCTAAAGTGGGCCATAAAAACAATAATCCAACTGCTTTAAATATTGAACCATCAATTATAAACATTGGTGGAGTTAATGCACCACCTAAAAATAATGCTATTGAAATTACAAGTGTTATCCAAAAAGCAATTAGATAATGCTTATTTAAAACTTTTTGACATTTAATATCTTTTGACATTTTTAATTTTAATTTTTGGTTTTATTTGTTGCGGGTGTAAGATTCGGACTTACGATTTCAAGTTTATGAGACTTGCGTGTTAACCACTGCACTAACCCGCATTGAAAGCAGGGTTTTTAGACCCTGCTAAATTTATTATAAGTTATAAGCATCAACCTTAGTTACTGCTACTCCATATTGACCCTTACAGAACAATTTTATGTATTTGTATGTACTATTAATTGCCCAATTTACTGAGGCTGAAGTTTCATCACCATCAAGCAATAAATAAGGATGAGTAGTACCAGTGTCACTTGTATTATATCCTTCTGCATTTTCTCTTCTCAATAAATAAGGAGTGGCATTAGAAGAACAACTAAATGTGCAATCATAATTAGAACCATTCTTTACAACATTAAGAGTTAATGACACCATTTCAAAATGTGTTTCATTACTTACAATAGTTCCATCAGCATTAGAAAGTCTTGCAGTGTAAACACCTGGATTTAAACTGTTAGAAGAATAATTAAGTTTACCAAAATCATTATATCCATAATAATATTCATTAGGTGTAAGTTCAGTTATGTCAATTGTATCAACAACAGTTCCTTCGTTATCAATAACTTCCATTTTAGTATATCCTTTTACTATGTTGACTGTGAAGAATAAAGGTGCTCCTGTTTTAAATACAGCATAATCTCCTGCAAATGATTGAATATCAGTAAGTGGCTCATATATATAATTTTGTGTGAAGAAATCATTAATATCTATATCAGCATCTTCAGCAAAATTGTAAGGTGTATCAACTTGTTCCCAATTACTAAATCTTAAAACTTGTATTGTAGAATTTTGAGTACCATAGTTATAATGTGCGAGACGATTATCAAATTCTTCAGGAGTTATTGCACAAATATAAGGTGATGGCTTTGTTTGTTCACTCCAAACAATAAATTTTCTGTTTCCTTGTTCATCATCATATATTTCACTGATAATAGAAATATGACCAGTATTCCAAATCAAATCGCCTACTTTTACTGTTTGTCCTGTAACATTTTCAATTAATTCAGTATTAGGCACTTTAGCATCTTTAAAGAAATCAGCTCTATAAAACATTTTCATATTAAGTGCATATCCAACTAAACTTGAACAAACAATTCCGTAATAATTAACAGCTGCTGTATTGCTTCTTGTCACATAACTTATATTATAATCAGAAGTATTAGAATTTAATCTTTCTGTATAAGTAACACTATACTTATCTGCAATTGAGCTCAAATAAGTTTTTAAAGCAACTTCCATTCCAACGGCTTTTGAGTATTCATAGTTAGAAGAATATCCTACTCCAGCTCTAAGTTGGTTCAATCTGAAATATTGTCTATTCATATTATACAAAGGATGACCACCAACAGATGTGTTTGTAGTAGTAGTTGGCATCAAAGCTTGAGGATTATACATACAAGCAGTTAATTGTCTTATTCTACTTCTGAAATTATTATAATATTGCATATCAAAGTCAGGAGTTTCTAAATGAAGTCTTGAATCATTAAGATATACAAAGGATTTAGCAATATTTTCTTTATGCTCTATGTCACCGCCATCTTTTCTACGGCAAACAACTCTTACTTGATAAGGTATGCAATAGGCAATTGAATAGAAAGTATAATCTTGTAACCAAAACGCATAACTAAAATAATAATCAGTTTCAGGAAGATAATTATAAGAAACTATTTTGCCTGTCATATCATAAAGACTTGCAGAATAAACTTCATAATCATCATTTAATTTCAAATAGAATCCTCTGTTGCAATCTATAAAGCCAGTAGTTGCATATTTAGAATCACTATGTACAAAACCATCTAAACCTATTCTACCATCCTCAAATCCTATAGTTTGTGAATTTGATGTGTATTTCTTTGAATTTATCTCTAAATATTCTGGTGTATATCCACCTTTAGAATACATATATCTTGATATAGAACCTATGTAAATATATAAGTATTTTGCGTCTTCAGGAACTAAATATTCTTCTAATGTATTTGGTAATTGTGTACTGTAAACACTATTATATCCAGTTGCAGGTTTAACTGTTCCACTTTCTAAAGGTTCTTTAAGGAAATTAAATCTTGTTTCTCCAAATGATTTGATTTTTATTGATTTTGCCTCGTATAAAGGAATCTCAACTGAATAATAATCTCCTACATTGTAAATACCACCACTTGAAGTAATAATATAATTTGAATAAGGATAATGTCTTGGGTCAACCTTTACATACTCATAACTTGATTGTTCAGAACTTTTTATTTCTTCAATTTCTGACTTTACTATTTGCATATTGGCAATCAATCCTAATGCACTTGATTTTGCCATCTGTACTTTAGAAGGTATTCTCCAAGGTGATGAAGTAGGTGCGGTAGGTTCTGTTTGTTGATAATTAATACCTGTGAAAATAATGTTTATACAGTCACTTGGAATTGAAAATTGTTTAGTTTCACCAGCTGGCACAACGAAAGCAGCTGTTTCACTATGAACATTAGATATAAGATGATTGTTAAGCAAAGTTGTTAAAGTTTTGCTATTACCTAAACCATCACCACTTGCATTTGTAAAAGTAACATAAGCATCCCAATCATTATTAGCAGTGACAATTACTGTGTCATATCCTTCTGAAGTAAGATTTGCAAATCTTGTAAGACCTATTCCTACACTATGAGATATATTAACACTTATATTATTCCAAGAAATATTTGATGGTGATAAAGGAATATTATAAAAAGCTCCTCTATTACCAACTAAATTATCTATTGTAATCAAATCACCATACAAAGCTTCTTGCATAGGTTGAACATTGGTGTCTATGTATTGATAGATTTCTGTAGATTCTGTTATGTCTGTAACAATAAACTTAACTTCTTCACCATAAGTTGCTCTCATATTTAATGAAAGATAACCATTTTGAGTAGCTTCAACATCATAATATGTTTCATATGGACTTGTTTTATCACCACATCCTCTTGAATAAAGTGTAACAGGATTTTCTAAATTTTCATCATAGTTATATATACCAAGCAAAACATAATTGTTTGAAGTATATGTTATTCCTGAAAAATTAACATCAGTTCTTGAAGGATAAATTCTATATTTATGTCCAGCATAACAATATACATTATATGATTGTAAAGTATTACCATCTCCAACAAAAGGCAAAGTAAATGTTCTATTTTTCAATTCTTTTCCTTGATTTGCTGAAAGAGATTTATCTGTAGAATCTGAAGTTAAACTATCTACAACTATGTTACTTAAAGTAGTATTAATATCACTTTCAAATTCTGTTTGAACATCATCAATAGCATCAAGCATATCAGTAAGTGTAGTTCTTAACTTTTCGGCTGTAATTGATTGAGTATTATTATCAGGCAAATTGGTATTAATTTCCTGAATTATTTCTGTGTAATCTGCCATTTAATTATAATTTATAATTTTATTTATTTTTATATATAAAAAATTAAAATTAGGTTTTTTATCAAATATACTTTTCAACCCATTTAAACCAATCATCAGAATATGGCTGTGGAGCAAATTCTCCAAGTTCCAATTTAATCATAGCGCATAATGATTTGTTAGGAGTTGTAATATTGCAAGTCATATATGCACCTGCGCATTCTGCACTGAATTTTTCGGTAAAAGTCGTAACATCACCATTGGTCCAATCTAAATTATCAAATTTTTGCATAACAGTCTTAATGAAATTAGCAAAAAATTCAACAGCAGTTGATTGTATTTCAATTTTATTGGATTTATCTAATGTCAACCTATCAACATAGAATAATGTAAAAGAATAAGTTGTAAATTCCTCACCAACATTATGTGTGTTTTGTGTAACACAGAATGCTGCATATTTTTGCTGATACTCATCTTTGTTTAAATCATAAATATCACCAGTTTCAACAATTCCATTAACATTTGGCTGATTTTTGGCAATCCAATTAAGCAAATTTATAACTTCTATTAAAGTCATAATTTTTATTTTTATTTATTTTTATTTATTTTTATCCCTTTATTCCAAGGAGTTTTTCCTTTTTTAGAATCAGATATTTTTTTTCTTGCTTCTTTAGATAATGGTTTTCTTTTTAAAGCAGATTCTCTCATTTTTTGTTTTGTTTCTTCAGAATGTGGTTTAAATGTTTTTCCCTTTCTACTTTCAGATATTTTATTTTTATGCTCTTCTGTAATTTTTTTTCCTTTTTTAGAAATACTCATTTTTTGCTTTGTTTCATCTGAATGTTTATATCCTTTATTTCTACCTTTACCATTTCCACCAGGAATTAAATTAATACATAAATTATCGGTAATATACTTATCTCCTATAAGTTCATTTTCAGCAATATTAAGTTCTTCAGGGGTATTATAAAATTGAATTATAGATTTAACATAAGTTATACCTTCTATTTTATCATAGCACTTAAAATAATCTTTAATTATTCTTCCACTGCCACAATATCCATCATTTAAATTATTTGTTCTATGCTGTCCATAGTAATAATGTCCCGCTAAAGAACCTTTAAGTAAAGTTATCTTATATGTGTAATAAAACATCTTCAAAATTAAATTTTAATTAAAATTATTTAGATGGCCAATTCATTCCTCTTTGATACCTATAAGGGAAAAATCTAAACCAACCTCTACCTCTTGCTCCACCTAAAAATACGCTTGGTGATGCGGCTGAATATAAAGTACTTCTAATCTTCCACGCTTGGCATTCTGTAAGTTCAGGAATTTCAGTCAAATGTTCCATCAAGTAATTTTGAAGCAAATAAGCATAATGTGATGCCTTTGTATCATAATAATTTTTCATTGTCATTGTATCATCAAGGCCCATATAATCCATATTTTCATCCCTTGTTTGAATAAGGCCAGCATTGTCAATTTTCATATTAAGCATCACAATTATTTCTGCTATAACTCTATATGTTATAAACATTTGTGCTTTGTCTAAAAGTTCTTTGTATTTTGCATTTTCTTCATTTGATATTTCTCCGCTTTCAACAAGGTCTTGAAGTTTTTCAAATAAAAGTTG
>Ga0247609_10005208_pt1 | contig 12815 bp, 13 predicted proteins | sample 172DNAGHGlowgp2_FD_193487 | JGI IMG/M metagenome (GOLD analysis project Ga0247609, IMG submission 193487) | Sheep rumen microbial communities from Palmerston North, Manawatu-Wanganui, New Zealand - 1728 DNA GHGlow gp2 | ecosystem: Host-associated > Mammals > Digestive system > Stomach > Rumen ...
CTCTTCATAATGTATCATGTATTTATTTGATTTCCGACTGCAAAAGTACGCATTTTCATGCATACGGACAAATATATTTTTCGCACACAGAGAAAACCTCCCGGCCCCATCACTCCGAATCCGATGAAAGCCGACAAACGACCGGAATTCCTCGGCATTGTGCGTGTGCAACACGGCACCGTCCTCACGGACAGCACCGTAGTCCTGCACCTTATGGCTTTGGGGACTTACCTCCGTATCAATAAAAACAATCAATCGTCAATCGTTTGTTCATAATCAGCCCTCGCTTTTCGACAGGCACTCGTCGAGGGCGGCGGTGATGGCGGCTTTGTCCATGTGCTGGCCGATGAAGACGAGCTTCTGCATACGGTCGCCGTAGGTGTCGTCCCAATCGCGCTGCAGGTCGGGGTTGCGGCGCATGAAGTCGAGCAACTCGTCGTCGGGCATAGTGGCATACCACTGGCCGGTGTCGCGCAGGGAAACCTGCTTGCCGGCCTGCTCGAAGAGGTAGCAGGTGTCAGGCTCGGAAAGGAACCAGCAGATGCCCTTGGCACGCACCACGCCGGCAGGCCAGTGACGCGCCACAAACTCGTCGAAGCGGCCGAGGTTCATCGGCTCGCGACGGTAGTAGACAAAAGTGCTGATGCCGTACTCCTCGGCCTCACCTTCGTCATGATGGTGGTGATGGTGATGCTCGTGATGATGATGGTCATCGTCGTGGTCGTGATGATGGTGCTCATCCTCATCATCGTCATCATCGTCGTCGTGATGGCCTTCAATCTCGTCGATCCAAGTGGCGGAAGTGGCCACGCTGTCGAAGTCGAACATGCCCGTGTGGAGAATCTTGTCGAGGTCGATGTCGCAGTAGTCGCACTCGATGATTTCGGCCTTGGGCTGGATGGCGCGGATGATTTCGCGGATGCGGCCCAACTCGTCGGGGCTGACCTCGGAGGCCTTGTTGAGGAGGATGATGTTGCAGAACTCGATCTGCTGGATGACGAGGTTCTCGAGGTCGTCTTCAGCCAAGCCGGGGCGCAGCAAGTCGTGGCCACCGCCGAACTCGTCCTTCAGGCGCAGGGCGTCGACAACGGTGACGATGCTGTCGACCACCGGGATACCGTCCTTGACGAATTCTGGACCCATGGTGGGAATGGAGCAGATGGTTTGCGCAATGGGGGCGGGTTCGCAGATGCCGCTGGCCTCGATGACGATGTAGTCGAAACGGCGTTGCGACGTGATGTCGCGCAGCTGCTCGACGAGGTCCATCTTCAGCGTGCAGCAGATGCATCCGTTCTGGAGGGCCACGAGATTGTCGTCCTTCTGCCCCACCACGCCGCCGCGCTCGATGAGGTCGGCGTCGATGTTCACCTCGCCGAGGTCGTTGACGATGACGGCGAACTTGATGCCGCGACGATTGTTGAGTATACGGTTCAGCAGGGTGGTCTTGCCGCTGCCGAGATAGCCGGTGAGAAGCAGTACGGGTATGGTATTAATATTCATAATGCTAGATATTTTTATGTCTCTTTACGTAACGGAAAACGGATGCATTTCGTATGCAGTAACCGACATTTATGCAACAGGTTGATTTCCAGTAGTCATCCACATAGCCCCTCCAACCCCTCTCCAACCCCCCTCCTGCCCAACTCCTGCCGATTTCGGAGAAAGGATGGAGAGGGGTTGGAGGGGGGTTGGAGGGGCTTGGGAGAAGGCGTTGAAAACCAGCAGGTTGGAAAAGAGGGAAAAAGACAGGGGGAAAAGAGGGAAAAAGGCCGGTGGAAAGGCTGGAAAGAGGCTGGGGGAAAGGCCGGGAAAAGACGCTGGCGGGAAGCGGACAAATGCCTGTGAATCAAAAACAAAAAAGGCCCCGATCCGGGAGGATGGAGGCCTGTATTCCGGACAATCGGACCGGACAGGGCTATTCGGGCAGGTAGCTGTCGGGACCGAAGAGGCGTTTGGCGTAGGGGGTGAGCTGCACGTGCTTGGAGAGCCAGTAGATGGGCATGACCACCGAGGGGATGCCGCAGGCGTAGGGCGTGATGTGGTAGAGGCCGTAGCTGACGACGATAGTGTTGCGGGCGCTGTCGATGAAGTAGTCGGTGGGCATGGGCATGCGTTCGACGTTGACGTATTCGTCGAAGAGGCATTCGCGGACGTCCTTGTTGACCTCGAGGTCCTGAATGGCGCGGGCGACGGCTTCGCAAAGCATGTTGGTGTCGGCAACGAGGTCGGCCAGATGGACCACGGCACCGGTCTGTTTGTCGACGGTGAGGCTGTTGCACGAATAGAGGCCGTGGGCGGCGCCGGTGCCGTAGCTCTCGGTCTTGACGGTGAACACGGCGAGGAGGCTGTCCTGGGTGCACGAGCTTTCGAGGTGGACGTAGCTGTATTCGATGGTGTCGGAGATGGTGTCGAGCACTTGGGGAGTGAGCGTTTCGTCGTCGGTGAACCAGATGCGTTTCAGCCAGCGCTGGGCCACGGCGTCGACATCGGAGGAGGAGCTGTCGCTGAAGCAGAGCATCATCAGCTCGCGGAGCGCATGGTCGGTGAGCAGTCCGTCGGCGGGCCACGCCAGGGAATAGCTGTTCTTTTCGTAGATGGGCCAGGGATCGTCGGGAGCATCCTGGTAGTAGAGGCACATCTGGCCTTCCAGCTGTCGGGTGGTGAATTCTTTCTTTTCATGGCTGCATCCGGCCACCAGGAGTGCGGCAAGAGCAAGGCAGAAGGTGAGTTTTTTCATTGGATTGTAATTATATAGGTGAAACAGTAATGATCATTCGGAGCCAGGCTGTGGCTGCAGTCGCGGAGGCTGATGTCGCCGGTGAAGCCCACGGGGTCGCAGATGCCGCACCAGGGCTCGAGGCAGACGAAGGGGCACCCCTCCTTGTGAGGGGCCCAGATGCCGAAGGCTTCGGCCTGGCGACAGCTGACGCTGAGCACGGGGCAGCCCTGCTTGTCGCAAAGCTCGGCGGTGGACACCTGGCCTTGCTCGAAGATGAGTGCGTCGTGGGCGAAGGTGCCGGCAACGATGGGCATGTCGGCCGGAATGACGACGGGCGTGCGCGGCACGCGGCAGCCCTCGTCGAGGGCCGACACCATGACGGGACTGACAGGCAGGCCCTGGCGGTCGTAGTAGCGCACAAAGCCGTGTACAGCGTCGGCAGCATCGTAGTGGGGCAGCATGAACCCGGGATGGGCACCGATCTGGAAGTGCATATCCCTGTGGTCGAGGTTGGTGACCGTCCATGTGATTTCGACGCCGCTGCCGTTGAGGCGGTAATCGGCTTCGAGCGCGAAACGGTAGGGATACTGCCCGGAGAGGCCTGTGTCGAGCATGCGAAGGCGACCGTCGCCGACGGCCTCAAACTCGCTGTCGCGGGCGAAGCCATGCTGCTTCATGTCACAGGTCATGCCGCCGATATGGAGCTGGTTGCGGTAGGGCTTGCCCACAGCGGGGAAGAGGATCGGCGCATGGCGGTTCCAGTACTGCGGGTCGGCGCACCACATATATTCGCGGTCGCCCTTCTTGAGGCTCACCAGTTCGGCGCCGCGGGTGGATACCTCGATGGCCAGTATGCCGTTTGATATTTTCATGAATGAAGGTTTAAAGTGTCGGTAATGTGTTCAAGGCTCAGCAGGCGCTGCTTGAGGGCGATGCCGTAGGCGTAGCCGCCGATGGCGTGCCGTGCCACCACGCGGTGGCATGGGATGAGGATGGCGATGGGGTTGCGGCCCACAGCCTGCCCGACGGCCTGCGGCGAGCGGCATCCTATGCGGCTTGCCAGCTGGCCGTAGGTGACGGTTTGGCCATAGGGGATGGCCAGCAGTTCGCGCCACACACGCAACTGGAACGGCGTGCCGATGGGAGCCAGCCGGGGCAAGGAGAGGGGCCTGCGGCCGGCGAAATAGGCGTCGAGCCAGCCACGAACCGCCTCGGGAGCCGGGCGGGTGGCGGCAGCAGAAGCCTCGACAAAGCGCAACGCCGTGAGGGCTGCGCCGTCGCAGGCCAGCTCGATAGTGCCGAAGGGCGAGCGGTAGGTGTGGATTGCGGCGGCCATCGTTATGCTTTCTTTTTCTTGGGCTTGGGGTCGGGCAGCTCGGAGCAGGTGGCGCGCACGAGTGCCGAGAGGTAGTCGCGGTCGTCGACATCCTCGATATAGAAATAGGGCTTGGCGCCCTCATAGGGTGGGCGCATGTCGTCGCATCGCAGCAGCTTGCGGCCGGCCCCGGTGGGCTTAACATAGAAACCGTTGTCGCTGACCAACCCGAAAGGCTTGCCGGCACAGTAGAGGCAATAGTCGCCGAACATCTTGCGGAAAGACACCTCGCCTGCGCCGCCGCATTGGTCGACAATATATTGGACGAAATCGGGATTGCTTGCCATATCGGGAATGCGTTATTGGATTTCCACAAGAAGACCTGTTTCGCTGTCGATGATGAAGCCGCGCACCTCAATGTCGGCAGGCACGAGGGGGTGGGTACGGATGGTTTCGACGGTGCGGCGCACGCTTTCGGGAGTGTCCTTGAAGCCTTCAAGCCAATGGTTGAGGTCGATGCCGCACTGGCGGATGGTGTCGAGTGTCTGTTCGGTGACGCCGCGCGAGAGCATCTCGTCGTGGAAGTGGCTGTAGCTCATGTGGCAGGCACCGCAATGCGAGTGGGCCACCACCATGACGTGGCGGACGCCCAGCTCGTAGATGGCCACGATGAGGGAGCGCATGGCAGAGTCGAAAGCCGAGATGACCAGTCCGCCGGCATTCTTGATGATCTTGGCATCGCCGTTGCGCAGGCCGAGGGCGGCAGGCAGCAACTCGGTGAGGCGGGTGTCCATGCAGGAAAGGACGGCCAGCTTCTTGTCGGGGTACTTGTCGGTGCGGTACTGCTCGTAGCCTTTCGAGGCCACAAAGTCTTTGTTATAGGCAATGATTTGGTCTATCATAAGAGGTTTGCGTCTTTATTTCATTTCAATTTCGGGCACGACGGCGAAGAAGAGCAACGGCTCGGAGGCGGAGGCGTTGGCAAGGGCGTGGGAATGGCCACGGGGGCAATAGTGGCACTGGCCGGGGAAGAGTCGCGCCTCGGTGCTGTCATAGCGGCAAAGAGCTTCACCGGAGAGGATGAAGATGATTTCGCTATTGGAGTCGTGACTGTGGTAGCCGATGGAACAGCCTGGCTCAAGTCGGCCACGCATGATTTTGTTCTGGCCGTCATTGAAAGTGCGGAAGAGGGTGTCGCCATTGCCGCCTTTGAAATGGGGGTTGGCGACTTCTTCCATTGTGTTGAAATTTATAACCATTAGGTGCTGTTTTTCTATTGAAGGGCAAGTGATTTCAGGGTGTCGACAATCTGCAGGTCGGCAGGGAGCCAGCGGACGGAGTCGAGTTGATTCTTGGCAAGCCAGCGGGCGGCTTCGTGCTCCTTGAGGGTCAGCGCACCGCTGAGCACGCTGCAGAGGTAGCAGTGCATGGTCAAATGGAACTTGGGGTAGTCGTATTCGATGGTTTGGAGCAGGCTTCCGACGGAGATGTGCGTTTCCAGCTCCTCGCATATCTCGCGGCGCAGAGCCTCCTCGGGCGACTCGCCGGCCTCGATCTTGCCGCCGGGAAACTCCCACCAGTCTTTCCACTCGCCGTAGCCACGCTGCGTGGCGAAGATGCGTCCTTCGGTATCGCGGATGATTGCCGCCACCACTTCAATCTGCTTCATACTGTAGGGTTATTTCCATAAACTTGCCGGTTAGTTTTGAACTGCAAATGTAGGCATTTTTTCCGGAATCAACTGTAGTTGAAATCCACAACGACGTTGAAGCGGTAGTCGGGGAAGCGGGCCTGGAGGTCGCTGTTCATCGTGCCGGCGAAGGCGCTGGCATCCTTGACGGAGTCGTCGGGCATGATGTCGATGGTGACGAGATGCTGGTCGGCATAGTAGTAGAAGGCGTGGGCCTGTGCCACATCGGGGCATTGAGCGAGGTAGTTCATCACATCCTGCTGCAGTCGTGCCTCGGGAGTGTCGCCGGTGTAGACGGCATAGATGCCTATGGTCATGATGATGCCGAAGTCGCGGTAGAAAGCCTCGGCCATGCTGCGGGTGAGCAGGTGTAGCTCGCGGGCCGTCATAGTCTCGTCGACACTGACGTGGAGCGATCCGATGAGGGTGTTGGGGCCGTAGCTGTTGACGATGATGTCGTAGACACCATGGACAGGGCTGAACGAGAGAGCCTTATCCTTGATCTGCTGCGTCAGTTCGGGCGGGATGCGCGCACCGAGCAACTCGCCGAGGGGAGAGGCAAGCATCTCGACACCGGCCTTGATGATGACCAGCGAGATGACCGTGCCGAAGATGCCGTCGAGGTTGACGCCCCATATCAGCATGATGCCGGCGGAGATGAGGGTGGAGAGGGTGACGATGGCATCGAAGAGGGCGTCGGCGCCGCTGGCAATGAGGGCATCGCTTTTCAGGCTCTTGCCTTGCCGCTTCACAAAAAGGCCCAGAAGCAGCTTGACGGCGATGGCGACGACGATGACGATCAGCGTCAAGGTGGTGTATGAGGGGGTGGAGGGGTGGACGATCTTTTTGACCGATTCGACCAGGGAGGTGATGCCGGCGGCAAAGACGATGAGCGAGATGACGATGGCGCTGAGGTATTCCACACGACCGTGGCCAAAAGGATGCTTCTGGTCGCGCGGGCGAGCGGAAAGCTTGGTGCCGACGATGGTGATCACCGACGAAAGCGCGTCGCTGAGGTTGTTCACCGCATCCATCACGATAGCGATCGCACCCGATAACAGACCCACCAGGGCCTTGAAACCGGCCAGCAGCACGTTGGCCAGGATGCCCACGATGCTTACACGAATGATTTGTTTGTTTCTGTCCATTGTTTTTATGAGGCTTGACGGTTACGGAGGTCAATGTCATTCTCCCCAAAAAGACGGGAGCGCCACCATGGACACTCCCGTCTTGGATTCCGGTGGAAGCGGTCTATCATTTGAAGTATTCGACACCGCTTTCGAAGATCAGCTGGTCGTCGTTGCCGTAGATGTTGAGGGCGCTGCCCTTGCTGCGGCGCTCGCTGTGGCCCATCTTGCCGAAAACGCGGCCGTCGGGGCTGGTGATGCCCTCGATGGCCATGTAAGAGCCGTTCATGTTGTACTCCTCGTCCATAGTAGGCTGGCCGTCGAGGCCGACATACTGCGTGGCCACCTGGCCGTTCTTGAAGAGGCGGTCGATCCACTCCTGCGGAGCCACGAAGCGTCCCTCGCCGTGCGAGATAGGGATGACGTAGGTGGCGCCGAGATCGGCTTTGCGCAGCCAGGGGCTGAGGTTGCTGCTGACGCGCGTGTAGGCCATCTTGCTCTGGTGGCGGCCGATGGTGTTGAAGGTCAGCGTGGGAGCATCAGCAGCCTGCGGACGTATCTCGCCGAAGGGCACAAGGCCGAGCTTGACCAGTGCCTGGAAGCCGTTGCAGATGCCGAGCATGAGGCCGTCGCGCTTGCCCAAGAGCTCCATCACGGCATCGGCGATCTTGGGATTGCGGAAGACGCTGGTGATGAATTTGGCGCTGCCTTCGGGCTCGTCGCCGGCGCTGAAGCCACCGGGGATCATCACAATCTGGCTGCGACGGATGGCCTCGACGTAGGCGTCGACGCTCTCGCGGATCTGCTGGCCGTTCTGGTTGCGGAAGACGATAATCTCGCTTTCGGCGCCGGCACGGTTGAAGGCGCGGGCACTGTCGTACTCGCAGTTGGTGCCGGGGAAGGCGGGGATGAAGACGTGGGGCTTGGCAGAATGCGTTAATGTGTTAATGTGTGAATGCGTTAGTGGGGCGGAGGCCTTGAAGAGCGGGCTTTCCACCTTCATCTTTCCACTCTCCACTTGGTTGGTGCGGGTGGGGAACACACCTTCGAGGGTCTTCTGCCAGGCGGCGAGGGCTTCGTCGAGCGACACATTCTCGTTGCCGACACAGAAGGCGGCCTCGTCGGTGACGCAGCCGATCTCTTTGCAACGGAAGGGCAAGCCCTCGGTGCCGGGCACTTCGACCACGATGCAGCCATAATTCTTGGCGGTAAGTTCATCCGTTGACATGGGCTCCAGACGGACGCCCAGCTTGTTGCCGAAAGCCATCTTGCTGACGGCCTCGATCAGTCCACCGAAGCCCACGACGTAGGTGCTGCACACCTGCCCCGCCTCAATGGCGCGGCGCAAGGCAGCATACTGGTTGAGTGCATCGGCATAGTCGGGCATGTCATAATCGGCCTTCTTCACATCGAGCAGCACCAGGCGGTTGCCAGCCTTCTTCAGCTCGGGTGTGACCACATGCTGCAAGTCGCTCACGCCGACGGCGAAGCTGCACAGCGTCGGCGGCACATCGATGTCGTTGAAGGTGCCGCTCATCGAGTCCTTGCCGCCGATGGCGGGCAGATGGAGTCCCATTTGGGCGTTGTAGGCGCCGAGGAGAGCTGCGAAAGGCTCGCCCCAACGGTAGGGATCGCTTGCAAGTTTCTTGAAATATTCCTGAAAAGTGAGTCGCACACGGCTGGCATCGCCACCGGCGGCGGCAATCTTGGCCACGCTGTTCAGGACGGCATAGACGGCACCGTGGAAGGGGCTCCAACTCATCTGGTAAGGATCCATGCCGTAGGACATCAGGGTGACGGTGTCGCACTTGCCGTCAAGCAAGGGCAGTTTGCCGATCATACATTGCGTGGGGGTCAACTGATACTTGCCACCGAAAGGCATCACCACACTGCCGGCACCGATCGAGCTGTCGAACATCTCCACCAGACCTTTCTGCGAGCAGACGTTGAGGTCGGCGAGTGTCTTCAGCCAGAGGTCCTTGACGGTCATGCCAGACCGACTTGCCTGACTTGCCTGGCTCGGCATCGCCACCGACACGGTGGTCTCCTGATGGGCACCGTTGGTGTCGATGAAGCGACGGCTGAGGTTGACAATCTCCTTACCGCGCCAGCTGATCACCATGCGGGGCTCGCTGGTGACGGTGGCCACCACGGTGGCTTCGAGATTCTCCTCGTCGGCATACTGCAGCATCTTGTCGACATCCTTGGGGTCGACCACAACGGCCATACGCTCCTGGCTCTCGCTGATGGCCAGCTCGGTGCCGTCGAGGCCGGCATATTTCTTGGGTACTTTGTCCAGGTTGATCTGCAGGCCGTCGGCCAGTTCGCCGATGGCCACGCTGACGCCGCCTGCGCCAAAGTCGTTGCACTTCTTGATCAACGATGACACCTCCTCGCGGCGGAACAGTCGCTGAATCTTGCGCTCGGTGGGGGCATTGCCCTTCTGCACCTCGGCGCCGCAGGTGGTCAACGACTTGGTGGTGTGCGACTTGGAGGCTCCAGTGGCACCTCCGATGCCGTCGCGGCCCGTGCGGCCACCCAGCAGGATGATGATGTCGCCGGGGTCGCTGGTGAGACGCTTCACGGCACGACGCGGAGCGGCAGCGATGACGGCGCCAATCTCCATACGCTTGGCCACGTAGTTGGGGTGGTATATCTCATTCACCAGGCCAGTGGCCAGACCGATCTGGTTGCCGTAGCTGGAATAGCCGCGGGCGGCGGTGGTGACAATCTTGCGCTGCGGCAGTTTGCCGGGCAGGGTCTCGGCGAGCGGCTTGGTGGGGTCGGCAGCGCCGGTGACGCGCATGGCCTGATAGACGTAGGTGCGTCCCGACAGCGGGTCGCGGATGCAACCGCCGAGGCAGGTGGCGGCACCGCCGAAGGGTTCAATCTCGGTGGGGTGGTTGTGGGTCTCGTTCTTGAAATTGATGAGCCACTCCTCCTTGTTGCCGTCGATGGTGACAGGCACCACTATGCTGCAGGCGTTGATCTCATCGCTGGGCTCCTGGTCGTCAAGGTAGCCCATTTTTTTCATCCGCTTGCCGGCAAGGGTTCCGATGTCCATCAGGCAGACGAACTTGTCGTTGCGGCCGGCATACTGCTCCTTGTGGTCGGCCAGATACTGCCGGAAGGCGCCCTCGATAAGCGGACGGTAGTAGCCGTCGTCGAACTTCACATCCTTCAGCTCGGTGGCGAAGGTGGTGTGGCGGCAATGGTCGCTCCAGTAGGTGTCGAGCACGCGAATCTCGGTCATGGTGGGATTGCGGTGCTCCTCGTCATGGAAGTAGCGTTGTATGTGCTTGAAGTCGGCGAAGGTCATAGCCAGGCTGAGGCCGTCGTAGAGTTCCTTCAGCTGCGGCTCCGTCATGTCTTTGAAGCCGTCGAAGATAATCACGTCGGCCGGCTCGTCGAAGTGGTCCTCCAGCGTTTCGGGCTTGGGACCGTCGGCACGGCGGCTGTCGACGGGGTTGACGCAATGTTTGATGATGGCCTGCTGCTGTTCGTCGGACAAGGCGGCCATGGGAGTGATCACGTATGTCGTGGCACTCTTGATGATGGGATGCTCGGCGTCGTTGAGCAGACAGACGCACTGCTCGGCGCTGTCGGCGCGCTGGTCGAACTGCCCCGGAAGATATTCCACCGTGAAGCAGAAGTCGTCCGCCTTGTGCGGGAACTCCTCCTCATAGACATCGTCGACGGGGGGCTCGCTGAACACCGTGGTCAGCGCCGTGCGGAACGTGGGCTCGCTGACGTTTTCCACGTCGTAGCGCACCAGCACCCTCACCGCCTCGGTCTCGATGCCGAGATATTCGCTCATTTCACTCTGCAGCTCCTTGGCACGTACGGCAAACGGAGCCTTCTTTTCTACGTATATTCTTCTAACCATATGTTTTGATATGTTACTTTATTTCAACAAATTGGCGCGGACGCTTGGCCATGCTCGAGCGGAAGCCGCGGCGCACCGCGGCGATGTCGGACTCGTGGTCGTCGGTGGTCCACAGCGCCTCGCCCAGCCAGATGCGCTTGTGTCCAAAATCGATATATGCCGGCACGATCGGCACGCCGGCCCTATGGGCGATCTCCCAGAAACCCCGCTTCCAGCGCTGCACGGGTTTGCGGGTGCCCTCGGGAGTGATGGCCAGACTGAATGTGTCGCCCTCGGCAAAACGGCGCACGGCCGTGCCCACCATGTCGTTGTGGCGGTTGCCGCGGTCGATCGGGATGGCTCCCAAACGGCGCAGCAGACCTCCTATCGGCCAGCGGAAAAACTCCTTCTTGATGAAGATGTGGCCGTTGGTGTCGAGCGACCACAAATAGGCCGCACCGACCAGAAAATCAGACACTGCCGTATGCGGAGCAACGGCAAACACGCATCTCTTCAACTCGGGGCGCGAACCCTCGGCCGGAAGGTCGAATTTCCAGCCGCAGAGCTTCACGAGGGCTATCCAGATCTTTTTCATTACGGACTGCAAAAATACGTATTTTGTTTCACGTGACAAAATAATATTATCAACACCCCCGCCCGAGCGCCCGCAACGCCAACGCCACCTGCCTCCTATCGTGTACGGCTGATGAAGGTCTGTTGTACGACTGTTGTACGAAAAAAGTTCGTACAACAGTCGTACAACAGCCGGTTAAGAAACGGGGTGCATGGGGAGCAGAGAGGGAGAGTCCCTATTGGGGGTTGGGAGAAGACGCTGAGGGACAACTGATTGCGAAAGGATGCCACAAATGGAGGAAAAGTTGTATATTTGCAGCATGAACGAACAGTCGACAGAAAAAATTTTTTCACTCGAAGAGATTGATTATTCGCACTTTTGGGGGCAGAACGACCGGATGCTGGAGTTTGTGAAACTGCTGTTTCCGAAACTGAAACTGATTGTGCGCGGCGAGATGCTGAAGGCCATCGGCAGTGAGGAGGACATAGCATGGTTCGAGGGCAAGCTTCAGGCGATGATGACCTACTATGAGAAGTTCGGCCGTCTGACCGAAAATGCCATCATGCAGATCATGGAGAGCGGCGGGTCGAGTCCCGAGGCGGAGGTGAGCGACGAGGTGCTGGTGCACGGCCGCAACGGGCTGCTGATCAAGGCCCGCACGCCGAACCAGCAGCGGCTGGTGAGGGCGGTGCGCGAAAACGACATGGTGTTCGCCGTGGGTCCGGCCGGCACGGGCAAGACCTACACTGCGGTGGCGCTGGCGGTGCGGGCGCTGAAGAACAAGGAGATACGCCGCATCATCCTGACGCGTCCCGCCGTCGAGGCGGGCGAGAACCTGGGTTTCCTGCCGGGCGACCTGCGCGACAAACTCGACCCCTATCTGCAACCGCTCTACGACGCCCTTCGCGACATGATACCGCAGCAGAAGCTGCTCTCCTATTGGGAGGACAACACCATCGAGATCGCCCCGCTTGCCTTCATGCGCGGCCGCACGCTGGACAATGCCTTCGTTATCCTCGACGAGGCGCAGAACGCCACGTCGGCACAGCTCAAGATGTTCCTCACCCGCATGGGCCGCAACGCCAAGTTTGTCGTCACCGGCGACCTCACACAGGTCGACCTGCCACGCCACCAGCAGAGCGGACTGCTGCAGGCCACGCAGATCCTGAAGGATGTGAAGGGCATCGAGATCATACAACTGGACAACAGCGATGTGATCCGCCACCGCCTGGTGACCGACATCATCCGCGCCTACGACCGTCTCGGCGAGGAGCAGCGCACCACCAAAGAGAAAGAGAACGATGCCCAAGACCAACCCAAACTGCAAGATTAACCTCGGGCTGCACGTCGTCGGGAAACGCCCCGACGGCTACCACGACCTGCAGACCCTCTTTCTGCCGGTGACGGACCTCTGCGACGAGCTGGAGATCACACCCATGCAGACCGACAGCCCAGTGGCCACGATGGAGCAGGACGGCATCGCCCTCGACAACGCCCCTGAGGACAACCTCTGCATGAAGGCGTG
>Ga0247609_10005210_pt1 | contig 12810 bp, 11 predicted proteins | sample 172DNAGHGlowgp2_FD_193487 | JGI IMG/M metagenome (GOLD analysis project Ga0247609, IMG submission 193487) | Sheep rumen microbial communities from Palmerston North, Manawatu-Wanganui, New Zealand - 1728 DNA GHGlow gp2 | ecosystem: Host-associated > Mammals > Digestive system > Stomach > Rumen ...
CACAATGCGCGAGGTGACACTGAAGGTTAAGTTCACCATTCCCGCAGGTACGGAACTCGAGAAACTGGAGAAGAAGTCGGTAGTATCGTTCATCTACGTCGGTCCTCCCACCGACAATCTGCGTGCCCAAATGGGTAGCAGCACCCGTATTCAGCTCAACGACCGCTATGCAGAGGCTCGTGAAGTCATGGATTTCATCGCTGCAGAGCGTCAGGGCATGACGAATCAGGCAGAGCAGGTCATCAGCATCAAAGCCGACCAGCAGACACAGATGGGCTACATTACCGACATCAAGGAAGTCTTACGTAAATCGTGGGCGTTGCGTATCAACTACTCAGCGACCAAAAGAAACTGATACCGACCCGTTCGGTCTGATAACAAAAAAGCAGTTCTCTCGTCTTGGAGGGAACTGCTTTTTATGTTGCAACCAGCCATCATCTTGAACGAGGGCAAGGTAAATTGCAAACGTGGCACGTGATGTTTGCCAACGTCACGTTTGAAGATGTGACTGTAGTAGTTATTCCAATCCTCAAGTGTGAAAAGTTGACATTCGCTGAGCTGATGCTTTTTAAAATAACATAATTTTATCGGAAATATAGGTTATGATGTTTGTCATTTCAAGAAATTGTTGTAGATTTGCATAATAAGTTTCAACGAATAGGAATAAGAAGCGACAAACGATATGAATCTCTTTCCTGACTTAAAGCGGAGGTACACCTCCGAACAGCTTTCTGCACGCGAGGCACAACGGCAGGCTGAGTTCATTGCATGGGGGCCTGTTGTGTTCCAAGTCTCAAGGCTCATGCTGAAATTCGGCATTCTGGAGATGCTGCGAGACAGCGAGAACGGACTTACCGAAGCAGAGGTGGCAGAGAAAACAGGCCTCTCGGATTATGCCGTGAAATGTCTATTGGAGGCTTCCCTCAGCATTGGCATCGTACTTGTTGACACAGAAAGTGACCGCTACTCTATCTCCAAGACGGGATGGTTCCTCTTGAACGACCCTGCGACTAAGGTGAATATCGACTTCAATCACGACGTCAACTACCTCGGATGGTTCAACCTCGAAGAGGCTCTGAAGGAAGGACGACCTGCAGGATTGAAGCATCTTGGGAATTGGCCGACCATCTACGAAGGGCTCTCCAGCCTGCCGAAACAGGTTCAGGACAGTTGGTTCGGATTCGACCACTTCTACAGCGATTCCTCTTTCCCCGATGCTTTGCGGATCGTTTTTGCAGAACACTTCGTCCGCTCGCTCTATGATGTTGGTGGCAACACCGGCAAGTGGGCCCTGCAATGTGTCGCTTACGACGATGAAGTTGAAGTGACAATTCTCGACCTTCCGCAGCAGATAGGGATGATGCAGGAGAACATTGCAGGCAAGCCTGGCGCTGAGCGCATCAAAGGCTTCGGCATTAATCTGCTCGACAAAGAAGTAAGTTTCCCAAAACGCGAGGGAGGACTCGATGCCATTTGGATGTCGCAGTTCCTCGACTGCTTCAGCGAAGAGGAGATTGTCAGCATTCTCCAACGGGCAAAGGAGGCAATGACGGATGATACCAGGCTCTTCATCATGGAAACATTCTGGGACCGTCAGCGCTTCGAGCCGGCTGCATTCTGCCTCACAATGACCAGCCTCTACTTCACTGCACTCGCTAATGGGAACAGCAAGATGTACCACTCCGACGACATGAAACGCCTGGTAAAGCAGGCTGGCTTTCAGATAGAAACCATCTACGACGGACTGGGACAAGGGCACAGCATCATGGTTTGCAAAAAGGAATAATATGGCAAACGAGAAATGGGCAGGTACGACGTACGGCAATGAATGGATGCACAAATGGCTCATTCGCATGCTTCGATATATAGATGTACGCATACTCTATCTCTTCGTGGCAGCCTTCATCATTCCCGTCTGCCTCGTGTTGAATCCAAGCCGAAACATTGCCTATCGCTATTTCCACCGTCGCATCGGATATGGAAGGCTGAGATCTGCATGGAAGACATACGTCAACCACTGTCTTTTCGGCCAAGTTGTTGTCGATAAATTCGCCATGTATGCTGGCAAGAAGTTCAACATAGAGATAGAAGGACAAGAGCATTTCCTCGAACTTGCCACACAAGAAGAGGGTTTTCTGCTGCTTAGCGCACACATCGGCAACTACGAAATCGCAGGATACACCCTTACAAGCGAGAAGAAACGGCTCAACGCTCTTGTCTTTGCAGGAGAGAAAGCTTCCGTCATGAGGAACCGCAACAAGATGTTTGCCGACACCAACACCAACATGATTGCCATAAGTCCGGACATGAGTCACCTCTTCGAGATAGACCAAGCACTACAGGAAGGCGAGATTGTCAGCATGCCTGGTGACCGCATCAACGGTTCGGCTAAATACATCGAACACGCCTTTCTCGGAGCAAAAGCAAGGTTTCCGCTCGGACCTTTCTCCGTTGCAACGATGCGAAACCTTAATGTACTGGCAGTCAACGTCATGAAAATATCGCTCAAAAGCTACAAGATATATGTCACTCCGCTTCTTTACGACAAAACTGCCACAAGGCAGGAACAGGTAAAGCAACTATCCATCGCATACGTCACAGAACTTGAAAAGCGAGTCAAACAATATCCAACTCAATGGTACAACTACTTTGAGTTTTGGACAGGAACTGAGAAAAAGAATGATTAGCGTATTGTCCACAAACATAACCTCGCCTTTAGGCTTTACCACAGAGCAGAACTATCAGACTGTCCTGTCTGGTGTCTCTGCCTTGAAAAGCTATAAAGGATTATGGGGATTGCCAGAGCCGTTCGCTGCCTCTCTGTTCAGCGAGGAGCAGAAGGACGTGCTTGCCCTTGAAGGATATACGTTCTTCGAAGCCCTCGCCATTCGTTCTGTTCGCGAAGCACTCTCGCATACACATTTGGATGTTGCTTCCGAAAGAGTCGTTCTCATTTTGAGTACAACAAAGGGAAACATCGAATCTTTAGGAGAAGAACGTTACTTTCCATCCGAATCGGCAAGCAACATAGCAAAGAGCATCGGGCTGACTACAAAACCAATCGTGGTTTGCAATGCCTGCGTCTCTGGCCTATCCGCACAACTTCTCGCCAATCATTTGCTTTCGGAGGGCATCTACGACTATGCCATCATTGTGGGAGCAGAGGTTCAAAGCAAGTTCATTGTGTCTGGTTTCCAGTCTCTCAAGGCAGTTTCAGAAGAGCCTTGCCGTCCTTTCGACATTGAGAGGAACGGCCTCAACCCAGGTGAAGGAGCTGCCACCATAGTGTTTGCGAGGAATTCTTCCGAGGAGAGTTGGTGCCTCTTGGATGGAGCAATCTGCAACGATGCCTATCATCTTGTCTCGCCATCGCCGCAAGGAGAGGGCTTGACTGCAGCCATCGAAGCTGCGATGAAAGGTCGCGACAAGACCAAGCTTGCAACAGTTTGTGTGCATGGAACTGCCACACTCTACAACGACCAAATGGAATCGAAAGCCATCGAGAGAGCTGGTTTATCGGACATTCCCTTGTCTGCTCTCAAAGGTTACTACGGACATACCATGGGAGCTGCTGGAGTGCTTGAAACCATCCTGACCATGAGAGCTACAGACGACGGGCTGGTCCTTCCTTCGAAGGGCTTTACGGAACCTGGCATCAGCGGAAAAGTCAGCATCTCTGGCAAGCCTCAATCGACAAATAAGACTGCCTTCCTGAAGATTATGTCAGGCTTTGGAGGCTGTAATGTTGCGGCAATGTATGAAAAGACTACAGACTGCGGAATACAGACAACAGACAAAGCGAAGCTTGTGAAGTCCCATACCATCAAGCTTTCCTCTGAGGATGGGACTTCCTTGACTGACATCTACAAGCAACAGATAGGGAATTATCCCAAGTTTTACAAGATGGACATCCTGTCGCGACTGGCATTCGTGGCTACTGAGCTGCTTCTGAAAAATGGTCAATGGTCAATGGTCAATGGTCAATGGTCTGTCATCCTCTTCAATCACTCTTCCTCGATTGTTGCAGACCGCCAATTCCTTGCCACGATCAACGATGCGGAAAACTTCTTCCCAAGCCCCTCCGTCTTCGTTTACACCTTGCCAAACATCACAACAGGCGAGATTGCAATACGTCATCACCTATGTGGCGAGACCTCTTTCTACATCCTTCCTGAGAAAGATGAAACACTGATGCAACAGATATTGGAAGCCACACTTTCCGCAACAAAAGCCCGAAACGTCATTAGCGGCTGGATTGATGCAGAATCAGATACAGATTTCGAATGCGATTTATCAATGTACAACAAAATATCAAACGAATAATATGGAACAACTTATCAAGGATTTGAAGCTACAAATCAAGAATGCACTCAATCTCGAGGAACTCTCTTTGGAGGAGTTCGACGAGAATGCGCCCCTCTTTGGTGACGAAGGAATCGGTCTCGACTCTATCGACATTCTCGAAATTATCGTGTTGCTGGAGAAGGAATACGGCATTCGTTTGGCTAATCCGAAAGAGGGAAAAGCCATTTTCCAAAGTGTAAAGACCATCGCAGAATACGTTCAGGCAAATCGAAAGAAGTAGGTAAATGAGTGTTGCAATAACTGGTTTTGGCATTTTAAGCGCGATTGGAAACGACGCTTCGGCAGTCTTGAGTTCCCTCAAAGCAGGAAAGACTGGGATTGGTCCCATGCATTATCTCCAGTCGAGCCACAAGGAATTGCCTGTCGGAGAAGTGAAACTTTCCAACGAGGAAATGCTGCGAATGCTTGGCCTGGACGAGAAAGCCATCGTGAGCCGCACCGTTCTGATGGGAGCTATCGCGATTCGTCAGGCTTTGGAACATGCCAAGATTGACACGAAAGGGAAGCGTGTTGCCGTCATCTCAGGCACAACTGTTGCTGGGATGGACATCACAGAACGCTTTTTCAAGCAGATAAAGGAAGAAGATGCCCTGTTACCTCTCCTCGAGAAGCACGATTGTGGCAGTTCTACCCGCGAGATGGCCGACCTTGCAGGGCTGAAGGAAGCAGAGGTTTGCACTGTTTCAACAGCTTGTTCTTCTGCCGTAAATGCCATCATTCTCGGCTCGGAAATGCTCAAAAACAACGAGGCAGACATCGTTATTGCTGGTGGAACTGAGGCTCTAAGCCTGTTCCACCTCAACGGATTCAACTCGTTGATGATTCTCGACAAAGAGCTATGTCGGCCTTTCGACAAGAATCGGGCAGGCTTGAACCTTGGCGAGGGAGCCGCTTTCGTTGTGCTACAAAAGCGGGACTGCCTTACAGAAGAGCAAAAGCCACTCGCTTACATTCGCGGCTATGCCAATCGTTGCGACGCTTTCCACCAGACTGCTTCTTCCGAGAATGGTGAGGGAGCTTTCCTCGCGATGAGCGAAGCCTTGCAAATGGCCGAGCTGCAACCAGATGATATTCAGTATATTAATGCTCACGGCACAGGCACTCCAAACAACGATGCCAGCGAAAGTGCAGCCATTCGGCGTGTCTTTGGAGAGAAGATTCCACTCGTTTCGAGCACGAAAGGCTTTACTGGTCACACAACTTCTGCTTCTGGAGCGATTGAGACGGTTATTTGCATCCTCGCTCTTCTCAACGACTTTGTGCCCTCGAACTATGGTTGGAAGGAACAAGACGAAGCATGTGTAACTCCGACAACAGACAACGGACAACGGACAACGGACAATATCCTCTGCAATTCCTTCGGTTTTGGAGGCAACGATTCGGCTTTAATAATAAGTAAAAGCCCCCTCCCCGCTCCCCTTTTGGGGGAGTGCCTAAGACAGGAAACGTGCATTTCGGGAGAGTGCATCATTAATAATGTAGAGCAACTTGGCGAGCTTCGCGAGTTCGTTTCCGCTGGCGAAGCACGAAGGATGAGCAAGCTGATGAAGGCTGCTACCATTTCTTCCCTAAAAGCACTTCGTGAAGCAGGCATCGAGACGCCTGATGCCATCATCACGGCTACCGCTTTCGGAATGCTCGAGACAAGCGAGAAGTTCCTCGTCGATATGCTCGAAAATGGCGAAGAAACCCTGAGCCCTACCCTCTTCATGCAAAGCACGCACAACACTTTGAGTTCCGCTATCGCCATTCGGACCAAGTGTCACGGATACAATATGACTTACAGTCAGGGCAAAGACTCGCTCGAATGGGCACTTCGCGACGCTCGAAGACTGATTGGGACGGGCAAAGCGAAGACTGTTCTCGTGGGCTGTCACGATGAAGCCACACCGACTTTCCAGGAGTTTTTCCGTCGTATGGGAAAGCCCGTTCCACAGGAAATCCACTCTCACAGCATAGTCCTCGGAGCCACGAAAAACGCCTGATTAAATTCCACCTACAGGAGCGTCTCCAAACGTCACACGTGATAATCGCCAACGACACACGTGACGTTTGCAATTTAACAACGTGACGTTTGGCAACATTCCACGTTATGTTTTTTGACTCGACGAAATGCATGTGTATTAACTCAATAAGAAAAGAGTTAATTTATTTGGCGTTTCGCTCTCCTTTTTGTATCTTTGCAAAATAATTCGATACGTATGCAACTATTACCTTTAGCGATAATTCAGAGCCTTTTGCTTGCTGGAGGACAAGTTTTCCTGAAGCTGGCCCTCGCCAAGATGCAGCCTTTCGGCTGGAACTGGCACTTCTGGAGCGATTTGCTCACGAACTGGCAGTTCGCACTTTGCGGCCTTCTCTATGCCGCAGGCACAATCCTCTGGTTCTACATCATCAAGCATTTCCCCTTCAGCATGGCGTATCCTTTGGTCTCGCTCAGTTATGTTTTCGGCATGATAGCGGCAATAGTGGTCTTCCACGAAGAAGTGAGTCTGACAAGATGGCTGGGCGTGTTGCTCATTATGGCAGGGTGTTATTTTATAGCAAAGTAAAGAAATGAAACGATTAATATTGCTTACCGCTTACTGCTTACTGCTTACAAGTATGGCTGCACAAAGCCTCAGCGAGCAGAAGATCATCCAGAAGATGACCGCTTCGGCAGAGGCAATCCGGACTGTCAAGTGCAATTTCACCCAGAAGAAGCAGTCGAAAATGCTCAAGGGAGAGCAAGTGTCTGAGGGAAAGATGTTTTGTCAGCAACCAGACAAACTGCGATGGGAATACACTTCGCCCAAGCCGAGCACCCTCGTCCTAGACGGAACCAAGGCCCAACTGCTGAAAGGAGGCGAGCAAGGGACGAGGAACAAATTCGTCGGCGAAATGGCGCGAATGATCATGAACAGTGTTGCGGGCAAATGTCTGACTGACAGTAAGACCTTCCTCGTCTCGGCAAAAGAGATGCCGACCGAGTATGTGGCAACCCTCGTCCCACAGAAAAAGGACATGAAACGGCTTTACGCAAAGCTCGTCCTGCACTACGACATCAAGCAAGAAACCGTAACCGAGATAGAACTATACGAGAAAAACGGAGACAGAACCCTAATCGAACTGCATGACATCAGCATCAATGGAAAGTAAGAAGACACTTCGCGACAGAGGCATCTGCGTGGTAATCCCCACTTACAACAATGCGGGAACCATCGCCGATGTGGTTCGTCGTGCCCTTACCCATTGCCTGGATGTGATAGTTGTCGCTGATGGATGTACTGACGGAACACTCGAAATCCTCCAAAACATCGAGGGAATCACCATCGTTTCCTATGCCAAGAATGCAGGCAAAGGCTATGCCCTGAAACGAGGCTTCAAGAAAGCCCTCGAGATGGGGTTCGCCTACGCCATCACTTTGGATGCCGACGGTCAGCACTTTCCCGAGGACATTCCCACAATGCTTCAAGCTAACCAGGAATTCCCAGGTGCCCTTATCGTAGGAGAAAGAAAGGGGCTTGAGGCGATGGAGCGAAGCAAAGGCAGCAAGTTCGCCAATGCCTTCGCCAACTTCTGGTTTGCCATTCAGACAGGCCGTCGCCTTAAAGACACCCAGACAGGCTTCCGTCTTTATCCTCTGAAAAAGCTCCGCGGACTCTCGCTCCTCACCTCTCGCTACGAAGCAGAACTCGAACTCCTCGTCTTTGCCTCGTGGCACGGCATCAAGATAGTCTCCGTGCCAGTCAACGTCTACTATCCCAAACCCGAAGAACGCGTTTCGCATTTCCGCCCAATCGCAGACTTTTCGCGCATCTTCATACTCAATACCGTACTTTGCATCTTGGCTGTCGCATATGGTTTGCCACTAGCCATTTGGCGAGGACTCATGACTTTCTTGCGCACCACATACGCTTTCTTGTTCTTCATCATATCCACCATCTTCGTCGTTAAGCCACTTGCTTTCTTCTATCGTCTGGTCAAAAAGGATTTGGAGGAGAGGCGCAAGGCCATGCATCGCATTCTTTGGAACTATGCGCGACTCGTCACCTTATGGCACGGCATTCCTGGCGTCAGGTTCTCTGTCGGCAATCCTCATGGCGAAGACTTCAAGAAGCCAGCCATCATCATATGCAATCATCAGTCACACCTCGACTTGATGACAATGTTGATACACACCCCCAAACTTGTTTGTCTGACGAAGGACTGGGTGTGGAACAACCCTTTGTATGGCAACATCATTCGCGATGCAGAGTTTTATCCCATTTCAGAAGGCATGGAGACCTTGCTTCCGAAACTGAAATCACTTATCGACAGAGGTTATAGCATCGTGGTATATCCGGAAGGAACCCGTTCGCCAGATTGCTCCATCTCTCGTTTCCATCAAGGAGCTTTCCATATAGCAGAACAACTTCATGCAGACATCCTCCCCATCATATCGTATGGAGCAGGAAAGGCTCTGCCAAAGAAAGGGAAACTTCTACACAAATGGCCCATCAGAATCGAGATAGACAAGCGCATCTGTCCCGAGGAAATGCAATCGTTCGGGCAGACTTTGAGAGCACAAGCATCAAGCCTCAGGAAATACTATAGGCAAAGATATGCTGAAATCGCAAACAAAATAGAACAAGATGTCTAAGCAGTTTCTCCTTTCCATAGCCTTCCTGCTCAGCCTTCAATCCTTGGCATCCGACAGGCTTACGCCTTTCCTGGCAGAAAGCGAGACACCCGTCACAGCCATAATTGTCTGTCCTGGCGGGTCTTATTGCTGGCATGACATGAAGACTGAAGGCAGCGAAGTTGCCCGATGGTTGCAGGGAAATGGCATCTCTGCCTTCGTGTTGAAGTATCGCGTACAAGGCATCGTGCCCTACATAACACATTCTCGGCTCTTGTTTAAAGGGCATCAGCATCCAGACATGCTAAACGATTTGCAGCAAGCCATCAGGTTTGTTCGCGAACATGCCACAGAATATGGCATCAATCCACATCGTATAGGCGTGATGGGATTCTCGGCTGGAGGACATTTAGCCATGCATTCCGCTGAACAATCACACTCGCTTCCTGACTTTGTCGCAGCCATTTATCCTGTGGTAAGCATGTCGCACCCTTGCACTCACAAGCGTTCCAGACGTGCTTTGCTAGGCGAGTACAGGAAATACAACAAGTCTATGCGCGACTCGCTTTCTCTCGAAAAACATGTCACGAAAGGTTGTCCGCCAGTCTTTCTCGTTAATTGCAAGGACGATCCAGTCGTGAAATATCACAATTCGGAACTTCTCGACTCCGCCCTAACCGTTCAAGGTGTCGAACATCGCTACATTCAATACCAGACAGGAGGACACGGCTTCGGCGCTTCCAACGCGAAAGGTACAGCAGAGTGTCGTGCCTGGAAGGATGAGTTCCTCAGTTGGCTTAAAGGTCTTGACTTATGACGATACTGAAGATATTTGATTACCTTCGCGAACACGCCATCATTCGATGGGCTTCGCTCCTTGTCATAACGATGGCTTTGCTAGCGTCCATCATGCGTCTTTCGTATAAGGAAGACATTCAGGACTTCCTTCCTTTCGGTGAAACAGACAGGGAGCGAATGGCTGTTTATCAGGACATATCGGGCATGAACCGACTCTTTGTCGTTTTCGAAAGCATGGGTAATGCTGAAGAAACGACAGAAGCGATAGATTGTTTCGTGAGTTCCGTTGAGGAGAGCGACACGGCAAATTGGTGCCAAGACCTGCAGGCCACATTCGACCTCGAAAGCCTTTCCGAAACGATGGACTTCGTTTACGCAAACGCGCCACTCTTCCTGTCAGAAGACGACTATAGGCGAATGGACAGTCTTCTCGCTTTGCCAAACTTCATGGACGAGAAACTTGAGGACGACTTGAAAGCCTTAATGCTTCTAACAGGCAGCCTTATAAGCGAGAACATCAGTCGCGACCCGCTTGGGTTCTTTACCCCGCTGATGGAAGAACTGCAGCAAACTCAAAGTCAGATGCACTTTGAGATATACGATGGCTACATCTTCACACCCGATATGACAAAGGCTATCGTGATGCTTTCATCGCCTTTCGGCAGTAGCGAGACGAAGAAGAACGCCCAACTTATTACCCTGCTTGACAAATCCATCAAGAAGATGCAAACAGATTTCCCTAAGATAAAGGCACGCGTCATCGGTGGTCCGCAGGTTGCTGTGGGCAATGCAAAGCAGATTATGCGCGACAGTATCTTGACTGTTTCATTGGCTGCGATTCTCATCTTGGCATTGTTGCTTTACGCTTTTCGCAGGTTCCGTGACATTGTGCTCATCGCCTTGTCCGTTCTTTGGGGCTGGCTCTTCGCCCTTGGAGGAATGGCTTTGGTGCACGACAGCGTCTCGATGATTGTTATCGGCATATCGAGCATCATCATTGGTATTGCAGTCAACTATCCTCTTCACCTTATCAGTCATGCAGGGCATCAACCAGATATCCGTCAGGCTTTGCGTGAAATAACTACGCCTCTCCTAGTAGGCAACATCACGACAGTCGGGGCTTTCCTTGCCTTGATGCCGCTTAAGTCGATTGCTTTACGCGACCTCGGACTCTTCGCTTCCTTCCTGCTGGTTGGCACTATCCTCTTTGTGTTGGTTTACTTGCCACATCTTTTGAGGACAACAAACAAAGGACAACAGGCTACAGACAAGGGAGACCTTTTGAGCCACCTTGCTTCCGTGCAGGTTGACAGGAAGCGATGGTTGGTCGTTTTGGTGGCTGTGCTGACTCTTATCTTCGGTTACTTCAGTCTTTCTGTCAAGTTTGATTCCGATGTGTCGAACATCAACTACATGACTGCAGAGCAGAAAGAGGACATGGCTTACTTCCAAAAGTTCTTCGATGGGAATGGTTCGGAAGAGAATGTTGCGCTTTATCTCCTTTCTTCTGCCACAGATTTCAATGGTGCGCTTGCTTGCTCGGAATCGAAACAGGCTGTAATTGACTCACTTACAGAAGCAGGTCTGATTGCAAACCACCAAGGTGTAAATCGCTTTTTGCCTTCGCTGAAGGAACAAGAAATCCGCATTAACCGATGGGACGAATGGCTTGGAAGTCATCCTGACCTCCTTAGTATATTAAATGAGAAAGCGGCTAAGCATGATTTCTCGGCAGAGGCCTTCTCCGATTTTGCCGACATTATCCAATCGAGACAAACAGCCAAATCCTTCGACGACTTCCTTCCCCTTACCTCCAAAGCCTTTGCTGGAAACGTTTCTCGAGCAGGCAAAAGGGGAAATGCCACGATAGTGGAAACCCTTTCTGTCAAGAAGAAAGACGTCGAACAGGTCAGGAAAGTCTTGCCTGAAGCCTTTGATATCGCCTCGCTTCACTCTTCTGTAGCGGATGCACTTTCGGGTGATTTCAACTATGTTGGCTGGGCATGTTCGCTCATAGTCTTTGTTTTTCTTTGGCTTTCCTTCCGTCGAATCGAGTTGGCCATCATTTCGTTCATTCCGATGGCAATCAGTTGGATATGGATTTTGGGCATCATGTCTTTGCTTGGCATAAAGTTCAACATTGTCAACATCATCCTTGCAACTTTCATCTTCGGACAAGGCGACGACTATACCATCTTTATGACTGAGGGCTGCATCTCAGAGTACATTCACAAGAAACCCATTCTCGCCCCCTACAAACGCAGCATAATCCTCTCCGCTTTAATCATGTTTATCGGAATCGGCACACTCATCTTTGCCAAACATCCAGCCCTGCATTCGCTGGCTGAGGTCACCATCATCGGCATGTTCTCTGTCGTACTGATGGCTTACCTCATTCCGCCCTTGCTCTTCAGATGGATGATGAAGCGATTTCCCAAACGATTTGAAAAACTATAGAATATGAAAGAACGAATCATTGAACTCCTGACAAACGCGCTTCCAATGGTTAACCTGGAATCGGACTTCCTTTTCAGCGAACTCGATTCTCTTGGTGTGACAACCATTCTGATGCTCCTCTCCGAAGAATACGGCATCACTCTGGAAGCGAAAGACGCAACCCCCAAGAACCTCAAAACCATCGACTCTATCGTCAGAATGGTGGAAGAGAAACTGGGAAGAAATGCCTAGAGGAAAAACATAGCGTGCCACGATTGCAAACGTCACACTAGTAAATCGCAAACTTCACACTAGTAAATCGCAAACATCACACTAGTAAATCGCAATCGTCACACTAGTTAATTGCAAACATAGCGTGCCACGTTTTCGAACGAGGGCAAGAGCATAAAACAGAAGGACATTATTAGGCAGAAAATGAAATGTTGACTTTAGAGGAACATATAGAGTATTTTGCCAAGTTGACTCCAGACAAAGCAGCTGTCATCTGGGGTAATGAAACCCTCTCCTACTCGTCTCTTTGGAAACGCATTCAGGAGAAAGCAAGCCTTTTGAAAGGGGAAGGACTCTCAGAAGGGAAGTCCCACGTCTTC
>Ga0247609_10005216_pt1 | contig 12805 bp, 12 predicted proteins | sample 172DNAGHGlowgp2_FD_193487 | JGI IMG/M metagenome (GOLD analysis project Ga0247609, IMG submission 193487) | Sheep rumen microbial communities from Palmerston North, Manawatu-Wanganui, New Zealand - 1728 DNA GHGlow gp2 | ecosystem: Host-associated > Mammals > Digestive system > Stomach > Rumen ...
GACGCGAGGAAGTGTCTCTCGTTTCTCACCATAGAAAACAGAGATGCCATCCCTTCCGAGATGGCGTCCAAGATGGGTAGATATGTATATGGCTGCGACAAATGCCAGTTGTCATGTCCTCATAACATTTTTTCAACACCTACAGATATTGACGAACTGAAACCGACCGATGAATTCATGTCGATGCAGGAAGATGACTGGAAAAACCTGTCGCGCGAGGACTATATAAGGCTTTTTCGCGGTTCGGCAGTGAAACGTGCCAAATATGAGGGCTTGACGAGGAACATAGAGAGCCTGTTTAGTTGAGAGTTGAGAGTTGAGAGTTGAATGTTGAGAGTTGAATGTTGAGAGTTGAAAGTGTTTTTAGTTGAATGTTGAATGTTGAGAGTGGGCCCTGTGAGCGGTGTAAAGGTGCAATGTTGGGGGGTTATACACGTATCAGAGAGGTGACTTCGATGTCGTCGCCGATGTTTTCCCGTCCAGTAAGTCCTTCATCCCTGATTTCGATGATGAAATTCATATAGCATTTCTTCGGGTTGAATTTCTTTACGAGTTCCCAAGCCGCTTTAATAGTTCCACCGGTTGCAAGCAGGTCGTCGTGTATGAGCACAACGTCGTTTTCATCTATAGCATCCTTATGAATTTCTATGGTGTCGGTGCCATATTCCTTTTCGAACGACTGGCTGATAGTAGCAGCCGGCAGTTTTCCCGGTTTTCTGCACATCACAAGTCCAGCTCCCAATCGTCTGGCCAGTATGGCACCCATAATGAATCCTCTTGATTCAATTCCCACCACTTTTGTGATGCCCTTGTCCTTATAGAGTTCATAGAGTTCGTCGTCCATGATTTCTATACATTTGGCGTTCTTAAACAAAGTGGTTACATCACGGAAATTAATTCCCGGAATTGGAAAATCTTCGATACAACGAAGATTCTTCATTAAATATTCGTTATTCATTTTATTTATTTAGAATTTACATTCGTTGTGCTCATTCGGAATTTATCGCCCTTTGGGTTCGGAAGTTATTTCAGATGTCTGTTCCATGGCATGTCCTCATCGAAAATTTTGAATTCATATCCTTCGTTTCTCAGCCATTCAATACATTCCGGCAGAGCCGTTTTGAGTTTGTCGATGCTTCTCAGAGAGTCGTGGAAAGTGATGATAGAGCCGTTTCTGGCATATTTCTTCACGTTTGTAGTCACATCCTCCGCCTTGAGCCATTTAGAATAGTCCCTTGTGACGAGGTCCCACATGATGATGGTGAACTTATGTCTGATAAAGAGGTATGGCCATCTTCTCATCCATCCGTGTGGCGGTCTGAACAGTTTCGAGTGAATCAGTTCGTGTGCTTTCTTCACGTTCTGCAGATATCTGATTGTTGGTGTTCTCAATCCGATATGGTTATGGGTATGGTTTCCCACGCTGTGTCCCCTTCGTTTCACATCGTCATAGAGTTCGGGATATTTTGCGACATTATCCCCCACCATGAAGAAAGTTGCTTTCACCTGGTATTTGTCCAATGTGTCGAGAATCCAAGGAGTGGCTTCAGGTATAGGTCCGTCGTCGAACGTGATATAGACGGCTTTTTCGGCTTTATTCATACGCCAAATAGCGCTAGGATAAAGCCATCTAAGCCATTTACTCGGTTGCTCTATAAACATGTGCCCGTAAGGTGGTTAAAAAGTTTTCACCTTCATTTATTGCAACTGAATGCCCAAAGCCTGGCATCTGGTTGCAAACACTCCCAATCTCATCTGTATATCCTTCTCCATAGCTTTTGAATGACTCTCCAGTGTCTTCTTTTCTCTATTGGAGAATTCCTTGTAATTTTCCTCTCCAGCCAGTGCATCGTCATAGATGTCGAGGAGGTTAGTGAGAGTAACCACTTCAGCATAGCAGTCTTTATAGATGACGAGGAAGTTTCTGTCGCTGAGGGACATATACCAGTCGATATATTCTTCCGCCCGTTTCTTGAGAGCGTTCATGATATGTTCCGCCTTGTCGATTTTTCCAAGTTGCATATATGCGGTGGCCATTTCCGTAGAACCGCTGAACGGGTCGTGATGTACGTTGTATTCCGGAATTTCCTTTTCACATTTCTCGAGCGCTTTCAATGCCTTGTCGGTCTTTCCTTCCTTCATGAGGCTGGTGATTAAGAGTGCGAACCACCGACGGTGTGTGAAGCACATACGCTGAGTGGTTTCGTCGATATAAATTCCCGGTTGGCTCAAATTGCCGTACTTATACTTGTTCATCATGTTGTCGTACATCTTTTCGGTATCGACCACAGTACGTTGAGCCTCATTATTAGGATAAGTGAACGGAGTGAATCTCCATGCAATACCCTCCTGTATGAAATGTTTGAAGAGGTTTCCATAGTTGTCCGGTCCGACCGTAGTAGACATATAGAGCGGTCGTTTGAAATTGCTCTGTCCGATCATCTCGAGCATCATCATGAAGTTCTTGTAGATGGTTCGGCGTCCTTTCAAATCGATATACATGCGGTCAGGTATAGAGTCGTTTTCGATCTTCATGCCCGACTTTCTCACCGCCTCCTTATCCACATTCAGATAAAGCGTGTCGGAAGGCAGACAAGACGGCAGGTCTTCCACCTGGTCCTTGAATTTTTCAGGGACGTTCTTGAGCACGAATTTCTGAATTGCGTTGTTGAGTTCGAACGGTTCTTCTCCCCAAATCTGCTTAGCCATTTCAGGATTATCCTCATACATGATCCTAACCATGTCTTTCATGGTCATATCTTGTCCAGCAACAGAAATAGAAGGATTGACTTCTATAGACTCGTGGTTACCCGTTGCATATTCATACCTTGTCCAAGAAATAGGTAGCGGTGACGACTGGTCTTTTCCTTCGAATGCCGGCCGTTTCATCTGGTCTATATACCAGTCGGTCTGTAGATAAGATAGGTTGCAAACACGCACATCAGTACGTTTCCCCTCAGTGTCTTCGTTATACCAAAGCGGGAAAGTGTCGTTGTCGCCGTTAGTGAAAATGACTCCATCGTGCGGAATGGTCTCGAGGTAGTTGAGTCCGAAGTCTCGGCATACATACCTTCCGCTTCGGTCGTGGTCGTCCCATGTTTGGCTAACCATCTGTGCCGGCACCACTATAGCCGGAACAGCAGCGATAGCCGCCGCGATGATTTCCTTCTGGTTATTCATTGCACGTTTCACCCATTCATATATAGCCGCCACTCCGAGTCCGCACCATATAGCGAAAGCATAGAAAGAACCGGCGTAGGCATAGTCACGTTCACGAGGCTGTCCCGGCGTTTGGTTGAGATAGAAGACGATAGCCAATCCTGTCATGAAGAAGAGGAAGAACACCACCCAGAACTGCTGAATACCCTTTTTCCCTCTGAACGCCTGCCAGAAGAATCCGAGCAGTCCGAGGATGAGCGGTAGGCAATAGAACACATTGTGTCCCTTGTTTTCCTTCAGTTCAGTAGGAAGTTTGCTTTGGTCTCCCAGCATGATGTCGTCTATAAATGAGAATCCGGTAAGCCAGTTTCCATGTTCCAGTTCTCCGTTACCCTGGATGTCGTTCTGTCTTCCAGCGAAGTTCCAGAGGAAATATCTCCAATACATGAAATTCACCTGATAGGAGATGAAGAACTTGAGGTTTTCTCCAAACGTAGGAATAAGCACATTACCATCCTGTGCATATTCGTAAGGCACCGCCTTTTTATTCACGTCTCCCAGCCATGCCTCATATAGGTTCTTGTGTTGGCTGCTGTATATTCGAGGGAATATCATGCATTGGTTAGAAGGATATATATAGTCGATTTTCCCTCCCATGTTAACATATTCATCCGGTTCCGATTCGTTTTTCTTCTCCTTCTGTATATATCTCGGTGCGCCCTCGCTAACTTTATACATTTGTTTCTCAATATCCACCTCAGGCACGGATTCGTAAGTAGGTCCATAGAACAGCGGTCTGTCGCCATATTGTTCACGTCCGAGATATTCCGCCAATGTGAAGACGTCTTCCGGCGAGTTCTGGTCCATAGGCGGGTTTGCGGTAGAGCGAATGACTATAACCGCATAACTGGAATATCCCACAGTGATGAGAGTCATACAAAGAAGAGCGGTGTTGAGCAGTCGTGAACTTACGATCTTATTGTAGAAGAGAATGATTGCCAAAATCGCAAGCACCAAAATGCCGATTACCACACTAGCCGTTCCATGTCCATAGAACGGAATGCCCAATAATGCTGTACAAACGAGGAATGCCACCTTAGCCTGCACGTCGAGTTCCTTTTTGTGAGTCTTGTATAGTCCCCAGACGAGAGCCGCCACGAGAATGGCGATATAGCAATAGAGTCCGGTGTTGAATGACATACCGAATTTATTGACAAATAGTAGTTCGAACCATCCACCCACTTTCATGATTCCCGGCACCATACCATAAAGCACCGCCGCCACAATCACGACAGAAACGGCGAGCACCAAAAGGGACCCTTTCAGGTTTGGGTTCTTTGCCTTCTTGAAATAGAACACCAGCACGATAGCCGGAATACAAAGTAGGTTGAGCAGATGGACACCGATAGATAGTCCTACAAGGTATGATATGAGCACAAGCCACTTGTCGCTATGCGGCTGGTCGGCATTGTCTTCCCATTTTAGAATAAGCCAGAACACCAGAGCTGTGAAGAAAGAGGAGAAAGCATACACTTCGCCTTCAACAGCAGAGAACCAGAAAGTGTCGCTCCAAGTGTAGATCAGTGCTCCTCCGACTCCGCTGGCCATGATTGTGATGAGTTGAGCCATCGACATCGTTTCCACATCGTCGTGAATGAGTTTCTTAGCCAGATGCGTGATACTCCAGAAGAGGAACAGAATACATCCTGCACTCAAAAGAGCCGACATGATATTGACCATCATCGCCACCTGTGTGGCGTCGCTGGCAAAAAGCGTGAAGAACTTTCCGAAGAGCATGAAGAACGGTGCTCCCGGCGGGTGTCCCACTTCCAGTTTCTCAGCGGTAGTAATAAATTCCGGACAATCCCAGAAACTGGCTGTAGGCTCAATGGTAGAGCAATAAGTGAATGCCGCAATAGCGAACACAACCCAGCCAGAGATGTTGTTGACTAATTTGTAGGTTCTCATTTATATGATTTTATTTAGTTTTTCTACATTCAAAATGCAAATTTACAAAAAATCGTGCTTAATACCGACACGATAAGACACTTTTAACCAAACTATTCACATAATTTGCCAAAAAGCAACACTAAAACGACTATTTTTCACACTTATTATTAGTAATTGGATGCAATAAAAAAAAGCAAAACCACAGATGCGGTTTTGCTGAAAAAAAACAATTGAGTTATGAAAAACGTTTAATTTTTACTGAAAAAATCAGCAAAAGTTTCGTTCAGTTCCTCACAGTCTTTGAGTCGTCCGTCGATTATGCAAACGGTATCCACCTGCGCCCTAATAGCCAGTTTCAAGTCGGAAGCTCGAAATATGTCCTGCATGAAAACAAACTTGATGCCATCCTTCTTTATCCACAGACGAGAAAGGAATTCGTCACCACTACGAAGAGGCACTTTGAACTGCATGTTGATTCTAGCCACCACAGTTTCAATTCCCCTGTTGTGGAGTTCGGCGAAACTCACACCGTGAGAGAGAAGGAATTCATGTCGTGTGTGTTCGAGATAATGCTGATAGTTTGCGTTATTGACAATACCCTGAAGGTCGCATTCGTAGTCGCGCACCTTCATTCTCAGTTCGTAGATATAATTAGGCATAAATATTAAGATTTGTTGTCGGATGACGATTTGCTTTCATTTTCATAATCCTCATCCCATTTATATTTACGTTTAGGGTTTCGAGGGAACCATCCTTTCTTCACTCTCTGTTCCTGTGAGAAGAGTTCGCCGATTCCCCAGAAAGCGGAAAAAGAGAAAGAACCCAATATGGCAGATATTGTTATGTTCTCAACAAAAAGAGAGCATACCAATCCTATCAGTCCTGCCAGCAGCCATGTCCACCACAGTTTTGTACCCCAATAATATTCCATCTTGATTACCAATGGATGGAACAGGCCTATGATAAGAAAGGTGCAAACACCTATAAGCAGTCCGTTGAAATGCATGTTTATTTAAGAAGTTATCGTCCTTAGGACTCGGAAGTTATCGCTTCGCTCACAAGTTATCACTCACTTCGTTCATTCAGAAGAATTGTCACTGGGCGATAAAGTTAATAATGAATTAATCATTGAAGTTTTTGAAGCAGATAGAAATGGGTATTTCTTTTTTGATGCTTTGGTCGAGTGATATGAGAGTTTCAGTAGAGTCTACACCATGAATACCCTGAATTCGATTGTTAAGCAGATCCATGAGTTGTTCGTTGTCGCGGGCATATAGTTTCACGAGCATGGTGTAAGGTCCGGTAGTGAAATGACATTCCACAATTTCGGGTATGTTCTTCAGTTCGTCGACAACCGACTTATACATAGAGCCTTTCTCTAGCTTTATTCCCACATAAGTGCAAGTGCTATATCCCAGGCTTTTTGGATTCACATTATATCCCGAGCCGACAATCACGTTCATGTCGATCAGTCGTTGCACACGCTGATGAATTGCCGCTCTTGACACTCCGCAAGCAGCCGCCACTTCCTTGAACGGTATACGAGCGTTGGACGAAATGATGTCCATAATCTGCAAATCCAGTTTGTCTATTTTTTCCATGGTATAATATTTAGTTGTGTGTATATTTTTTACAAATTTACATAATTTATTTTATTTTTCATACATTTTTGTTGATAATTTTACCTTTTTTATAGTAAAAATGTTGTTTTTGCTATCATTTTGTTAATTAAAAGCACAAATCCTCGCTTATGCGAGGATTTGTTTAGTCGAGAGTCGAGAGACGAGAGACGAGAGAGTCATGCGGCGAGGGTATAGGTGGGATGTTGAGGAGTTGAGGGATAGGCTTATTGTTCTATAGAGAGCAGTTCAACAGTGAAAATAAGAGTTGAATAAGGCGGAATAGATCCGGCATTTCTTTCTCCGTAAGCCAGATTCTGCGGAATATATAATTCCCATTTCGACCCAACCGGCATGAGGCATAACGCCTCAGTCCATCCTGCTATAACCTGGTTGACGGCAAACACAGCCGGTTCTCCACGGTTATATGATGAGTCGAACACTGTTCCGTCGATGAGACGTCCCTCATAGTTCACTTTAACTTTTTGAGAAGCAGTAGGAATCGGTCCGTCTCCTTGTTCAAGTATTTTATACTGCAGACCTGTAGGTGTTTCGTTCACTCCCTCTTTAAATTTGTTTTCAGCCAGGAATTCCTCACCTTTCGCCTTGTTTTCTCCATATGCCTGTTCCATATCCTTCTGATGCTTTTCGTTCAGTTTAGTTCTAAACTGAGTAACGGCATCTGTAGGATTCATTTCAGAAGTTCCGAGCATACCCCTCATCACACCCGAAGCCACAATCGACGGATCGATAGTAGATCGTGAACCGGCTCCGAAGAAATCGTTAGCAAATCCGCTTGTCATCTGTTCGATTTGAGCTCCAATCTGAATACCCTGAATATATGCGAATTGCGCCTTGTCTTCTTTTTTGAGAGCCGCCCTGTCCATCACCCCTTGCACAAACTGGTCGATGTAAGCCGTGTCAACGCCCATTTGGATGAGATAGTCCCTCAATCCGTTAGACTGAGCGATACCGAAAGTATAAGCCACTGAGTCGGCTTCAGAAGTCATCTTCGGTGAGTTTTTCACAATTTTCTTGGCATTAACCAATGCTTTAGCCGCTTGCTTCTGTATTTTCTTCAGTTCAGCCGCATTTTGCGCATAGGAGTTTGCAAATGCCAGTGCGATGATAGAAAGTAATATAAAAAATCTTTTCATAATTATTCTTTTAAACAAAGAACCTTCAGACAACAGTAAATCTTGCGGTCTGAAGGTTCATATATGAAGTTAAAAAATTACTTAGCAGGTTTTACCGGAACCGGAGTAGCTTTTGGAGTTTCCTTCGCTCTTGGAGCCGGATTAGTCTTGATAGTGAAAATAAGAGTAGAGAACGGCTTGATTTCGCCCATTTCACGTTCACCATAACCTTGGTCTGCCGGGATGTATACTTCCCAAACAGCGTTCTTAGGCATGATTTTCAAAACCTCGATCCATCCAGGGATAACGCTAGGCTGCTTGAGGTTTACCTGAATAGGCTCACGTCCAGGTTTTTCAGAAGAGTCGAATTCAGTACCGTCGATAAGTTTACCAACATAGTCGCAAGTAACGATAGAGTCAGCACTTAAAGCAGACCCAGGAGCGCCGCTACCAGCCTCGATAACCTTATACTGTACGCCGTTTGGCAAAGTAGTCACGCCTTCTTTACCCTTGTTGTCGGTAAGGAACTTTTCGTTCTTAGCCTTCCAATCGCCATACTGCTCAAGCATAAGTTTTTTGTGAAGTGCTTCAAGAGATGTGTTGAAGTTGTTGTTAGCCTCTTCCAACTTTTTCTGAGTTGTAGAATCGCTCGGCATTCTCAAACCGGCGATGAGACCTTCAAGAATTTTCTCTGTTCCGATTTTAGCCTTTGCAGTTGAGTCAGGCCCATACACCTGCTGTGAAAGACCTTTAGCCATGTTGATGACGTCGGCACCAACCTGCAAACCCTTGTTGTAAGCATTCTGTGCAGCAGAAGTATCACCGGCAGCAGCCTGCATACCTTTGATGAAATCCTCAATGTGCAAAGAGTCAACTCCAAGCTGCATAGTCATATACTGCTTCAAACCGCCTGACTGAGCCAGACCCAGGTTGTAGGCTAAAGAGTCAACATCAGAAGTGGTGCCTTCAGACTTCATACCACCACCTTTACTACAAGAAACAAATGCAACAGTAGCCAATGCTACTGCAAAAAACATAATTTTTTTCATTTTTTTGTTTTAAATTAATTGATTATATAACGTATTAGTTTTTACTAATTAATAGTCAAATTACAACACCTCAATCAGTTCCACATCGAAAATGAGAGTTGCAAACGGCGGAATCATTCCTCCAGCGCCACTTTCTCCGTATGCCAGACGATAAGGGATATAGAATCTGTATTTTGCTCCTTCCGACATCAGCTGTACACCTTCAGTCCATCCTGTAATAACCTGATTGAGTCCGAACACCGCCGGTTCGTTTCTCTGATAAGAAGAATCGAAAATAGTGCCGTCGATCAGAGTGCCTTCATAGTGGCATCTCACCTTATCCGTAGCCTTAGGTTTCTTGCCGTTACCTTCTTTGAGCACCTCATACTGTAGTCCGCTGTCGGTAGTCACCACTCCCGGTTTATTGGCATTGTTCATGAGGAACACTTTCCCTTCTTCCAGCGCTTTCTTTCCTTGTTCCGCCTTTTCAGCAGACATCTGCGCTTCCTTTTTCACGAAGAACTCGTTTACGATGTTTTGCGCTTCCGAATTCTTCACCTTCAGTTCATTACCTTCCAACACGTCAGTGATGCTTTGTGCGAAATCGTCCATCACCAACACCCCTTTGAGTCCCATTTGTTTAAGCTGCTGGCCAATCCCCAGTCCAAGAGCATAACTTAATTTATCCATTTTTTATAATAATTTGTATTTTAACAGAAGAAATAATGGAATAAAAACAACTTCAATCCTTCACTTCTCCTTATATTTCATTGACTTAAACCGAAAATCTTTGCAAAGTTACGTTTTATTTTACTGATAATAAAGAAGAGAGTGTAAAAAATACATTTTTTTAATGTTTTTTTATCATTATCTCCGCCTGATTCATCAAATCGAACAGTTCTTCCATGGTTTCAGCCCTTAATATCTTGATACGCATCTGTCTGAAATCAGGAATCCCCTTAAAAATGGGTGATGATGCCAGATGTCGTCTTACATGCATAATACCACCCAGTTCCGTAGCCTTCCTCGGGTTGTCTGTACGTTTTAAAGAACATTCGACGCTTTCACGAATTTGTCGTTTCAGCACATCCATCTTCCATTCCAGAGTCATGTCGTCGGGGAGAGTGCCATGGTCGATATATTGTCTGATTTCTCTGAATATCCAAGGTCTTCCGAATGAAGCCCTTCCCACCATTACAGCATCTACGTTAAACTCCTGAAAAGCGTTGAGCGCTTTCTCCGCGCTGTCGATATCCCCGTTTCCGATAATCGGAATGTGGATACGCGGGTTTTCTTTCACTTTCTTAATAAGAGTCCAGTCAGCCTCTCCGGTGTACATTTGGCTACGAGTTCGTCCGTGTATTGTAAGCGCCTGGATTCCACAATCCTGCAGTTGTTCCGACAGTTCCACAATATTCTTTGATTCGTGGTCCCATCCCAAGCGAGTTTTCACCGTGACCGGTAGTTTGACCGCCTTGACCACTTCTCGAGTGATGTCGAGCATGAGCGGTATGTTTCTCAGCATCCCCGCTCCAGCACCTTTACCCGCCACTTTCTTGACCGGACATCCGAAATTCAGGTCTATGACATCCGGCTTTGCCTCCTGTTCCACAATCTTTGCAGCTTCCACCATAGACGGCACATCTCTTCCGTAAATCTGTACTGCCACAGGCCTTTCAGAGTCGCTCACCACAATCTTAGCCAGACTGCGGTTGACAGACCGAATCAGGGCATCAGCACTGACAAACTCAGAATAAACCATAGCCGCCCCGAACTCCTTGCACAGTAGTCGGAAAGCCTGGTCGGTGACATCCTCCATAGGAGCCAACAACACCGGTCGTTCACCTAAGTCAATGTTGGATAGTTTCATATTTTAGTTGACGAGTTGACAAGTAGACAAGTTGACAAGTAGACGAGTTGACGAGTTGGTTGTAGTTAAGCCTCTTAACACTCAATTATCTTTTCGATGCACCGTTTTGCGTCGTCAAGGGAGAATCCTCGATAAACGGCGAATCTGAGCAGTTTCATATAGAGTTCGTAGTCGGTTTTATATTTCACAGTTCGCATCTTGGCTTCAAGAATTGCAGTGAGTGTTTCGTCAGACTCCGTTTCATTGATTTCCTGAAGAGCATCCTCGATGTCGGAATCGTTTATTCCTTTCATTTTCAGCATCCTCACAATCTTGTCCTTTCCCCATCGGTTGAAGCGGAACTTGCTACGCACATATGCATGAGCATAACGGTTTTCGTCGATGAACTTCTCCTGCTGCAGACGGTTGATGATACGTTGTTCAGCCCCGTCGGGCAGTTCCCAACGGTCCATCTTTCCCTTCATGTCTGCAATGCAGTATTCAGTTCTTGCGCACAATGCTGAAAGGCGTTGGTATGCCGCTTGTTCGCTAATATTTTTTTTAGAAGAAGTTGTCATTGATGAGAGTTGAAAGTCGAGAGTCGAGAGTTAATAACGATAAAGAGTGCCATGTACTATTCTGTCGTTTCCGAAAGAGTCGGTTAATTTCTTTACATTGACGAATCCGTTTTCAGACAAGAGTTTAGCCACATCGTCGGAATAAGCCCGGTTAGTTTCAAAGAAGAGTCTTCCACCCTGTTTCAGTGCCTTGATGGCAAAGGCCGTGATATGCCTGTAGAAGCGAAGAGGGTCGGAATCAGGTACAAACAGCGCCATTTTAGGTTCAAAATCCAGCACCCGTCTCTCCATATCCTTTTTCTCACGCTCACACACATAAGGCGGATTGCTGATGATGATGTCGAATTCCGGTGTTATATCTTTAATTTCGTTATCTATATCAAGAATGTCATGCCGTTGGAAAGCCACATTTAAAGCCAACCTGTCTGCATTAGCAGAGGCGATTGACAGAGCGTCGTCAGAGACGTCCCATCCCGTCACATCAGCATTATGCAACATATGTTTTATGCTCAAGGCGATGCATCCGCTGCCAGTACCGATATCCAGCACTTTCACCTTGCTTTCCCGGTCACAATGTCCGACGCATGAGTTGACCAGTTCCTCCGTTTCCGGCCGTGGTATGAGCACACCCGGCGCCACCTTCAGTTCCAATCCGTTGAAATCACATCTTCCCATCACATATTGCACCGGTTCGCCTTTTGCAATGCGCTCCACACACATCAGGAGCATTCGCTTTTCATCGTCTTTGAGGGTTTCGTCTTTTCCGCTCAGCACATCCGCGACGGTCATGCCGAAGAGTTTCTCGAAGAGCAGCAGAGAAACAGCCCTCGCTTCCCCGGCATCCATCACTTCCGCCAGGCGTTGCTGTATAGATATTCTGGATGGCAGGACGTTCATACTTATGGTTTCAGTTTAGCCCATTTGCTGACAAACGGAAACAGCCGGTCGGTGATGTAGAAGAAAAGGAACCCGAAAACAAGTCCACCGATGGAGTCGATCACATAGTGTGCCTTGAGGTATACTGTGGCGAATGACAATAACACGAAGAGGAAGAACAAGATCCAGAATAGCCATTTGTTTCTCGCCTGCCATGCCAAGAGTACAATCACGAACGAAACCCCCACATGGCTGCTCGGGAAAGCCGCTGTAGGGTGTTCCCCATATTTCTGCACGTCGAGCACCCACTGGCTGAATATCCCCTTCACGTCAATGGGCAGGATGTCGGTATGAGTCCTGAAATAGTTTCCCATCTCCGGGAAGTTCGCCGTGTTTCCCATCTCCACTCCGTTAGCACAGTAGTAATATTGTGGTCCTGCCACCGGCAGGAAGTCGAATACCAGATAGAAGAGGAAGAATGATGCAAGGAACACGAAGCACGCCCTTTGGAAGTCGTCATATCGAGCGAAGAAATAGAACAGCACCACCGCAATCATCATGTAGTAATATGAGTAGTATCCCATGCTCAGAAGTTCCGACCAGAAAGCAG
>Ga0247609_10005217_pt1 | contig 12805 bp, 11 predicted proteins | sample 172DNAGHGlowgp2_FD_193487 | JGI IMG/M metagenome (GOLD analysis project Ga0247609, IMG submission 193487) | Sheep rumen microbial communities from Palmerston North, Manawatu-Wanganui, New Zealand - 1728 DNA GHGlow gp2 | ecosystem: Host-associated > Mammals > Digestive system > Stomach > Rumen ...
AACTGACTCAAGAAGAGTTTAACCTGTTTACAAGGCAGGAGTTAGGATGGGATGTTCCTTCCAATGTATATTTCTCCCAGCAGACTTTGGATAATGTATCTCCAGAAAGCAAAGAGAATGTAGCCTATGGTGTAAGCAGAACATACAGGCAATTCCTGAATGATATTCTTGATGGTACTGAACATGGTTTGAATGAAGAGGAATTTGCTCAGATGTGGCTTCTTAATCATTTGGATAATGGTAGATTTGTACTAGATACTGCTATTAGTAATAAGAGATTAAAGGAAATTATTACTGAACAGATATCTCAAAGTGGTAATACCCTAAGAGATGGTATGAAATTCAGGGATACTATTACCATTGACATCAGTAAGTATCAAAATGACAATGATAAGGCTGCTTTAAGTAGTCTGGTTAAAGTAGAGGCTCCTGACGGAAAAATCCAGAGTATGACATGGTGCCCTGTCATTAAGATTGGTAATTCTTATTATATGGCAGAGAGTAATACTGACCTTGGTTTTAATGTTACTGGTCCTGGAACTATGATGATTACCTATAGAAAGGTTGTTCCTTGGGGCTCTTCTAAGACCCTTGAGTATGATATCAATCAGAAACTTACTCCTACTATGAGGTATCAAACATCTATGAATGCAGAGCCTCAGAGGAATGAGAATTATGTAGAACCTGAGGAAGAGGCAGCGATAGAATCAATGTCTCTTACTGAAGCTTCTAATGGTAATAGTATTGGAACAGAACCAGCTACTGATGCTCCTAATGGCAATGCCAATGGTCTGAATGCTATGAGGCAGTCTCTTGAGGACGCTATTTTCAATGACTACATAGAAGGTCTAAGAATGAGAGACCAAGGTGCTGTGTCTCAGGCTCAGATTGAGGGTATCAAGACTCTTCTGAAGAGCCAGAGCTTTGATGATTTGATGGATACTGTTACAGCATTGAGACAGGCTTGTAGAAAGAATGGAGTTTTGATGCTGGATGACCAGGGTAATCCTATGATGGGATGTTAAGGTAATAGATTGTTTCAGGATAACATTTAAATAATAAGATATGAGTAAGTCATGTACAATTTTAGCTCATGTAAGGCGTCCTAATGGGGAGGTAGTGGAAAGTAAACTGTTTAAAGATTTACTTCACTATACTTCCAATAACAGGGAACTGTCTAAAGAGTATTATGCTGTAGGAACTTCTAATGAGTTTCTTTCTAAGGCAAGGGAGTTTCAGGAGTTCCAAACAGATGAAAATGGTGAGATTACCTTCGGGGCATTGAAAACTATTGCTAAGATTGACCTTGAAAGCGATAAGCTGATACAAGTACTTAATAAGGATATTGGTGAGGGAGTGTATAGTTATGATGAAGCCTTGAGAAGAATTCAGGACTTCAATGATAACAATACTTTTTCTGACCAGGTTATAGCTACTATGTTTCCTACTGCTTCAGGAAGTTATTATGTGACTGTGGTTCCTCAAACTAAGACTGTTACCAATAGCGAAGGTAAGGAGGAGGTAGAGGGGAATACAGTTAATGAAAGGAAAAAGCTCCATGATGTAGTTCATAATGAGGAGCTTGAAAGAAAAATCAAAGCGTTATTGAGAAGTCATGGTGTATCAGTAAAGTTCCTTGAAGGTAATAGGAAAGAAGGAAGGTATTCCACTGAGAATGCTGTCAAAATGGAAGATGGTCTCTATGGCTTGATTGAATTGAGTAAGGAAGGCTATACTACAGACACATTGGCTGAGGAAGCTGGTCACTTTGCTGTAGGTGCTTTAGGGGATAATCCTCTGGTACAAAGATTGGAAAGGTTACTTGAATCAGTTGATGTTCAGAAAGAGGCATTGAGTGAAGAGGAATACGACAATGCCAATTTAGGTTCTAATCCAAAACGAGAAGTTGCTGGTAGATTGGTTGGAAAAGCCTTACAGAGAAAGCTGGATAATACAGGTCCTGCAAGGGTTCTTGCCAATAGAATAGCTAATCTTGCCAAGAGAATCTTTTACAGGTTTGCAGGTAACGAGGTAAGATGGGCTGCTGCAAAGGCTGAACAGATGGCCAATAAGATTGCCTATGGTTTTGTTGAAGGTGATAACAGCTTTTCTGTGGAGAATGCCATCAGTATTCCTGAAACTATGCATGATGCCAAATTGACTGTTAACCAGAAAGTCTATAGGGATACTATAGATGAGTTAGGAAGGATGACAAAGAAACTGGAAGCTATTGCTCAGGATGAGTTTACTGGCATGACTCAGGCTTCTTTGGCAATGGCAGTTCTCTCTGGAACAGACAAGAGAAGCGGGGAATCTGCTCTCCAGATGATTGATACAAGAGCTGATGTATTTGCTTTTGATGGTATAGTGCAGGCATTAGTACAGGTTACTGACTATCTTGGACCTGATAAGGAGATTGACCAGATGTTGAAAGCTGTAAATCTTCAGAATCCTTCTGATTTCTATGCTAATATGGCTCGTAATGGTAGGTATCTTAGACAGGCAAGGGTATTCCTTAGGAGTGCAGAAATGATTATAGATACAGTACAGAAAGCTCTTAATAGGGGTAATCTTGGAGGATCTTTAGTTCTGGCTAATGGTTCTACTTTGACAGATGTGAGGTATCAAGATGAAAATGGAAATTGGAAGAGCATTAATCTTAAGGCTGCGCTTCCTCTGTATAAGAATATCATACAAGCTACATTATATGGTACTTCAGATTCTCCTGGACTTCAAACCCTGGAACAGGCTTACTTTGCAAAATTCTGTGAGGATATTTATGGTAGTAAATATATTAATTCTACTACTGGGAAATTATGGTCTAATATCTGGAAGGATACTCCCTTAGAAGAGCAGTCTCTTAGTATTGAAGATATGATAACTGGAGAAGGCATTGATGACATTGATGTATTCCATAGATATCTTGGCTCAATGGCTAACAATCCTGATGTTATAGGACAAATAGCCGATAAGTTGGTAAAAACTGCCAATAAGACTGCGGATGACCTGACTATTAAGTATCAGGAAAGACTTATTATACTGAAGGAAAGAGCAGAGAAACTTGGACTCAATGTAGCTGATTTGGTTGAACTAGATGAGAATGGTGTTCCTACTGGTAATCTGATTACTCCTCCTGCTGCTCCTACAAAGGAAGGTAATCAGGAAGAGGATGCTGTATATGATGCATATATGAGAGAACTGGACTATGTTCCTGCTGTTCATTATGGCTCTTGGGAGAAGGCCAGGGATGAATTCAAGCAGAAGATGTGGGAGGACTTTAAGGCTAAGAATCCCGACTGGTCTACTATGTCTGGTTTTACAAGAGGTTACAAATGGGACCAGTTCTTAAGAAAACCCATGAAAGATTGGAATGCTTCCAATAGTATTAAGGTGGAAGTCAAAGACCTCTCTGGAAATGTTCTATATGTCAAGTGGGTTCCAAATAAAATCTATGAGTCTGACCAATGGGATAAGTTAAAAGTAAAGTATCCTAACAGAAATGGTGAATCTCTTGAGAGATGGATGTATGACTACAGGCAAATCAAGCAGGAACTTGATTCCATGCTTCCTGTAGGTGCTACTACATCTTACAGGCTTCCTCAGTATAGAGGAACCTTTATGAACTCTGTCAAGAATTCAAAGGCATTAGAAAGAGGTCCACTTGGCACATTGAATGCATGGAGGAAAACCTTTGGCCGTAGGGTTATACTTGAATCATTTGTAGAAACTTCTGAAGATACAGACTATGGTGATTTGAATTCTATGAATTCTCCTGATGAAGAACTGCTCGGTACTAAACTGAATTATGAGGAAGAAAGGGCTGCAAGGATTCCTGTATTTGGTATCAATAAGCTGAAGAATATGAATGACCTTTCTACAGACCTCTTCCATTCTATGCTTGCCTATGCATCTATGGCTACATCATATCAGTGTCTTGATAATGTAGTGGATGGACTGGAAGTAGGTGCAGAAGCTCTTTACAACAGGAATATCCAAGGTAAGGAGACCATCTATGAGAAGGGTAGCAAGAAGTTAGGAAGTACTTTCAGGGAAATGACAGGAAGACATGAGACAAGAGCCACAGGATCTAAAAACAGGGCTTATGGTAGATATCTTAAGTTCTTGGACAAGCAGGTCTATGGTGTTTCTGCCACCTATTGGGGTATTCCTATAGGAAAGGGAAAGAGACTTCTTCTGAATAAGGTAATCCAGAATATATCTTCCTTAGGTGGAACATTATTCCTAAAAGGTAATGTGCTGGGTGGTGCTGTCAATACCCTAACTGGTTTCAATAATATCTTTAAAGAGGCTGTTACTGGTGATTATTTTAATGCAAAGGATTGGGCTTTTGCTCATAAGTATTACTTTGCACACTTCCCAGAGATGTGGACTACTGATCTGGGTGCTCTCAAGAAAAATAATAAACTGTCTCTTTTCCTCGACCAGATGAATTCCTCAAGTAACAGTAGGGAAAGATTCAGGAATTGGAAAACTACCAGGTCAAGGGTTAATAACTTCTATAGGACTTTAGGCTATCTTCCCTACTCCTCTGGTGACCACTATATGCAGGCAATGTCATATCTTTCTGTTGCTCATGGTACTACACTGTATAATACAGATGGCAATGAAGAAAGTAATCTTTGGAATGCTTATCAAAGAGTAGATAATACTGATGATAATGGAGTAACTAAAGGGTACAGTCTTGAATTTGCTAAATTCAGTCCTTTAAGTTCTGCTGAGATAACCTCTGATATCTTAAATGAGAAAGGTGTATTTCTCAAGCCTGTTACTAAGTCTACAGTTGATTTTGAAGATTGGCTGGTCTATCAGGATGAGAACTTTGCTGATGAGACTTATAAGAGAGACCATGTAGATGAATATAATAATTATAGAGACCAGTACAACAAGCTTTCTGAAAAGGAAATAATGAAGTTCAGGTCTCAAAAATATAATATTTTATCTGGTATCCTTCAAAAGACTGAAAACTTTGCAGTTGCAACTCCTTCCTATACTGCTGAAGAGCAGAAATACCTGAGTTATAAGAAGGTTGGTACAGGTAATTATAATGATATCCTTCAGACAGTAAGGGATGATATTTATAACATTATCTGGACTAAATCTGATGAATCTGCTTATATGGATAAATGTCGTGAGACCAATAATAGGCTTCATGGTATCTATAATGAGCAGGATAAGACTGCATGGCATCAGCAATGGTACACTAATGCATTCCTTGCTATGAAGGGTTGGGCATTAGGTTATCTAGAGATGATGTATTCAAATAATCATTATAGTATTGCTCTTGATAGAAATGTAGAAGGCTTTGTAAATACAGCTGCTAAGATTCACGCCTCTTGGATTTCAGGAATGTTTGGCAATAAGAATGCCTTGAGTTTCTGGGATATGGTTATCAGTATGATGGCTCCTTGGTCTAACAGGTCCAAGAAAGCTATGCAGAATGCAGGATTCTCAGAAGAGCAGAATTTCAATGCCAGAAGAATGGCAGCATCTGCTTTCCTGATGGGATTATTATTGGCTCTCAGATTGGCTACTGCTCCTCCTGATAAGGATGATAAAGATGACGAAGAGATGGACCAGACTACAGGATTGGTACATTATCTTGCTATGAGAACTCTTTTAGAACAGGAAGCCCTTCTCTACATTCCTGAAACTTTTGTACAGACAGGTCAGATTCTTGACTTTATGCCTGTAGGAGGTTCTGCTTTGTTTGATGTAGGTAAGCTTGCTTATGAAGGTGTTGGAGCTGTTGTAGCAGATGAGACTGATAGAGATTTCTTCTATCAAAGAGATGATAGAAATGGTAAGTATGAGAAATACGATTCTAAGTTTGAAAAGCATCTGGAGCGTATAGTACCTTATTGGAAATCATGGTGGGCTATACAGCATCCTTATGAAGCTGCTGAAAACTATGAGTTTGGTCGTAAGCTAAGAACCAGGTAATACCTGTTAATTATGTTGATGTTATTGGGAGATGGGGGATATATTCCTCCGTCTCCCTTTCTTTTTTATATTATAAGTTCTTAATGGTATTATACCATTTATCTATAATGTTTTCCATCCATTTAAATAATCCTAGCTTTCCTATATACTTCCATATAAATGGAAATAACAAATAGGTAAAAACAGGAACAAGAAAAGCCCATATAATATAATCTTCCACTACATCTGCCCATTCTACATAATTAAAGAATTCAGCCTGCAGTAATAATAAATAAATTACATAGATAAACATCCACTTAATATTATAAGGGGATAGTTCCTTTCCTTTCAGCATTTTTACTATGAAAAGAATAGTGATGATTAACCAATAGTACTTCATAATTTCTTTTTTCTACACTTTTGATGAAAATATAATACCAAGAATAAAAACACTCCAGTAATTATCATATACATCAGAAACAGATTTCTGTCTGATAAGGGTATACCCCAATGATAATCTATAATGTTTAATACTAAAGTCAGAAGAATATAGTGTATAAACAACCTGTGATATACACAGAACCTGAATGTAATGGAAGCAAGATATATGAATCCTATAAACAAGAACTGTACAATATAGGAAAATCCTTCCCAGTCTATACCACAATAAGAAAATACTGTATTCAGCAGATATATCCCAGCTATTAACATAGGGATAATCTTCACTGAATACAGCACAGACTTGTAAAGTAACTTCTTGTTACTTAAGCTTTCCTCCGCATTTATAGGAGTTCTTCTTTCCCTTGATGGCTTTACCGCCACTTCCATATCTTCTCTTTGGGTCTTTTGTTACACCTGCTTTTGCTGCAACAGGCTTTGCACGTCTTGATGTCATAACTTTCTGCAAAATTAAATATTAAAAATTAAAATATCAAATCTTTTTTATGTTTTATATACTGATTCAATTCTTTCTCCTGCACATATCCAGTTCATCCTTCCACCAGACCAATTCCTTGAACCCTACCCTCTTCTGTCCTTTAGGTATCTTTCTTTCCCTGACCAAGTCGTCAAACCTGCTCCTTGAAAGATTCAGATAGTTACAAGCTTGTTCCTTACTCATGGCTTCATGAGCTACTATCCTGAGAATATCTATAGCCTGTGATTCTGTTACTTCTGATGTACCTGCATCCATCTTATCAGCCACATCCCTTAGATATTTAACAACTAGTTTCCTAAAATCAAGCATATCTTATTTTTAGGCACAAAGATAATTCTTCTACAAATCAGTCACACAGAACTAACAAATCCCTTAAGCAAAGCAAATTACTTTCCTAAATAATCCAGACCATTGCTTACCAGATTAGCCAGTACATTTCTCATAAAGTCATCTTCATTCTCCTGGTGGTGTCTCATCAGATAGGCATTTACAACCTTGCATATCTGCTTAAGCATCACATTGCATTCATGTGTCTCTCTTCTTATCTGTTCAATACAGTCAAACAGATAGTCTTCATCTTGTACAGTCATAGTGAACAAATTAATTCTTTAAATACATAGTACATCTTTCCTATCAAATACCCCAAAGTATAGGCAGGTGCTTCTTCCCTATCCTCTACATCATAAGCTTCCAGCATGGCTTGTTTCACATGCTCTGCCTCATGTGCTATAGAGTTCATATAATCCCTCTTACTGTCATGTATGTTAAACAAGACAATACTGATGTGTTCTTCAATACTACTACAGGTTACTGCCTTGGCTTTTCCACTTTCAAGCTCTTCCCTAAGCTTTCCTGTCTCAGCCCTTGACATACCTAAACTCCTTAAGTCTTCCCTTATAGCATTAAAAAGGCTGTAGTCAATATTCCAAAAGACTACAACCTTCCAATAATGCTCAACATAGAATTCCTGCCTAATCATAGCCATAGTTTCCAAAGCATTTCCTTTGGACTAAATCATATCCTCCCATTCAATAGGATTGTCCATAAACATACAGTCAGCATAGAACCTGTTGAAGATATAACCTTCCTCAGCATCAGGATCATCCAAGGCATCCTTAATGTATAAGGCTAAATGCTTCTCATCAGGTACAGACCTCCCAAGAAAATCAAACTTTGCCATGTTTGCCACATATACAGCATCATACAGTTTTCCCCTCTTAGGTTTGACACCATAGGATTCTAATAGAGCATCTACTTGCTCTTTTGTATAATGGTTCTCTTCATCATCACCCTCATCTCTGTACATCCTGCTTACTGCTTCCTTACAGAGCTTCTTATTGAAGTGGCACCCATACTGATTCAAGTATCTATCCATACCACGGGGAATCTCATCATATCCTCCACTATATTTCAAATACATAAGCTTTAAATTTAAAAGCAGGCAGGCTTTTTAGACCTGCCTTACTCTGATTAGTGACTACATTCCTCCCCTTCTGCTATAACGGCCTTTCATGGAATACATACCACCTCTCCTGTTACTACGGTACTGTGGCTCTTCTTCCCATTCTTCACCATCATATTCCTCACTGTCTTCAAGACATTCCTTGAATTCCTCCAGGAAATCCATCATCTTGTCTATCTTCTTTGTGAACTTCTCCTTCTTTTCAGGAGTCATCTTATACATGATTACCATAATTATTTCTCCTCTTTAATTGTTTTTGATTTAAGCAAAGACAGTGTTTCTGCAAGCTGGTTTTGGAGTTCTCCAACCTGGGCTCTCAGCTCCTTTACTTCATTACTGTTTGATACACCAGGCATCATCTCAGCCATTACCTCCTTTATCTGTGGAATTCTAGCCTTATGCTTCTTGAGATTATTCTCATCTACAGCATCCTCACTGGTCTTCAATAAAGACTTAAGATAGTTATACAATGAATCCTTGTTATCAGCGAGTATAATGGAATCTTCTCCAAAATCTGCAATGATGTCATTGCTGTGTATGCCTTTTATCTCCTGCTGCTTTCCATTGATATTTATAATAAGGTCCAAAGTCACTGCAGGAAACTGATTGAATGAGTAAGGATACTGATTATTAATGGAGGGAGTAACTCTCTCTACAGAACCAGTAAACCATTTCATTCCTGAACTGCGGTCTATACCATGCAGAATACTGCCTCTACTTAAATTTGAAAACATAGTTATTACTGTTTGAAACGTTATTAATATTAATCTACTGTACGGGACATAAGTGTCAATAAGCCTTTTGTCCTGTCATTGAACACCAGGATGTTACTTACATTCAATAGCTCTGCTGCTGTTACAGGAGTACCATTGGGCAGAGTAAGTGCTTTGGTAACATCATTTAGTGTCAGGCTTACAGGAAGTGTTGCAGTAGTATCAGCAGGAATCACATTACTGATAATAATAGACAGATATCCTACTGGTTGAATCCTGCGTACACCAAGGGCAATATTGATATTCTCAGTACCTATAGTAGTGTTGGTGGATACAATATAAGGAACACCTCCAGCATTAGTTGCTACAATCTGATTACAACAAGCCATATCAATTACCTCCTATTTCCTTATTAAAGTATTACACCATTGCTTCCCCAGCCATAGTTACCACCAGCATAGTAACCCTGACCTATATAAGGAGTAGCATTCACACCAATCAGATTAGGCCATTGCACTGGTACAGTGTTAGGCTGCTTGGCTGCAATGCCTTCAATCTTATCATCCAGGGCGTGGAAGGCAGCATTGAACTGCAGAGTCTGATGGTCATTTGAAATCTGGTTTCTCAACTGGGTAATAATATCACCCTGAGTATCAATCTTGTTCTGGAGTTCACGCTCCTTCAACTGGCAGAACTGGTCTACAATCAAAGCATTCTGACCCTGGATAGCACTAAGAATACTATTGGTATTATTAGCAGCCTGAGAAGTGAGAGCATTAGTCTGCTGACATACAGCAAGCTGGTCTGCACTTTCAATATTAGCCATCTGAAGCTGTGTAGCAGCCTGATTCTGGGCAGCCTGGAGTTGTGAAGAAGCAAAGTTATTGGCTGCCTGTGCCTGCAAAGCATTGGTCTGCTGTGAGAGGTCATATCTCATATTGCAGCAGCACTCACACAATTGCTTGGCAAGGGCAGCATTACCCATACCAATGGCATTCTGAGTCTGAGCAGCTGTAAGACCTACACTGGCACCTACCTGACTGATATTGTTCTGAAGGGCAAAGATACCATTCTTCACAGTCTCTACACCAGAATTGACAATCTGTGCAAGAGTGTTCAGGTTATCAAATCTGCCATTCATGATTTCTGCAAGATACTGTCTTCCTTCATTACCTGACTGTGCAACATAGTCACTGAAGTTACCACGTCCACCATTCTGTTGCCACATCATCCACAAGAATAGAATCCAATACCACCCATTATTTCCTCCAAAGCCTCCATTATTCTGGAGTGCCAGCAGAAGATTAGGGTCAATACTTGAAGCAGCACCCTTGGCTGCATCTGGGAAAACTAATACACCATTTTCACCCATAATTACTTAATTTTTAATCAGTTAAACTTAAATGTAAATTACCACTGTGCCAGCAAGTTTTCCTGCTGGTCTTTATCCTTGCAAGAACATTGCAAAGATACTATGGGAAATCTGGTGTTCCTAACAATGCCGATAAAACAAAAAACCCACTAACCATCAGCAAGTTAGTGGGTTAAGATAATGTCTGTATAATATTAAAGTAATTCATGACACTTTAGGTCATGCTTGATAGCTTCTGTCATCGCTGGATCATTCAGCATCTCATTATATTCATTAACATCTGCTATTCCATAGTTATCTGCCAGGAATCCCTTGATAGCTGCATTAAGCCTTCTCCATTCTGGAAGACTTGATGGAATCCCATTAGGAACTACTGGAGCTACTGCAGGTCCTGCCTCTTGATGCTCCTCAAATCCAATATTGCCCATATCCATAAAGCTGGGAGTTCTTTTTTGAGGTGTTTCAATCTGTGCAGATACAGGAGCTTCTTCAATGGAAGTATCTTGTCCCCCTGTCTGTGTTACCAATGCAGAAGCAATGTCTTGGTCTTCACTGCTTAAATTATCCCAACTTATATTAAATGGAGTATATCCAGGCTGGAACTGTTGCTTAAGATCTGTGCCTCTCATCTGTGGATTACCTCCATTAAAAGGCTTCCCTTCAGTCTCTCCTCTATGAGTCATCATCAGTTGTCCTTCCTGAGTTTCAGAATACTGTGGACCATTGGGGTCAAGATGTTCTGTCCTACTTCCCATAGGTGTGGGATAATCTACATTGATAGGAATGATTCTTAGGTTTTCAGGACTTACTTCTATTCCATAGCTTTGTTTTAATAGGTCAGCATACATACTAATTTGTCTTGACCATTTTTCTTTTTCTCTGAAAAGTTTTCCCTGACTATGGTCTCTGGTAGTCTTCATATCAAAGATATAGAAGTTACCATTATCATCATAACCAAATAGGTCTAGGGTTCCTGCTACATGCACCTGATGAGTTTTACTTTCTGCATCAGTCATAGTAATAGTACCATGTGCCATGATTCCCTCAGATACAATGTGAATACCCCTACTGTCCAAATCATTTTTAAACTGTTTGAGTTGCTCTACAAAAGTATCCTGAGCTTCTTTGGTAACATTCGGATAAGAATTCTTTAAATGTCCTGCCAAGAAGTCTCTGGTGATATTATCAGCAGTATTACCTATGGATGTAGAAGGCAAACCCCAAGCACCATACTTCTCCTTCTTGTGGACAGTTCTAAGCTCTGCAACAGCTCTTCTGATTTCTCCTATAGGAATATTCAGACTATTGCTCATCTGTTCTATGGTTTTAAAGGATGAGAGCTGTTCAGAAGTAAGCTCCTGTAATGAGTTTCTTTCTTTGAGTTTATCGTATATCTCTTGTATAGAAGGAGTCCACTGAGGCACACTTTCATCAGCACCTATGACAGTAGTAACTCTTAGATATTTAGTCTCTTCTCCAGTAGCTTTGTCTGTGATATAATAATAGGTCTCATCTTCTGATAGGATAAACTGCTTGGAATCTTCAATGATTCTCTTGGTAGTCTCTTCTGCCTTGATAAGATTGGCACTCTTTGCTACAGTGCCTGAAGATTTTTCTTCAGGTTTGTCACTCACAGTAACACCACTGTCTTCCATAACCTGAGCTCCATCTCTTGTCTCTACTGTACCATCCCCCTGAGGTGTAAGATTCTGGGGACTACTTGCCTGTGCATTGTCTGGATTAGATACAGTATCCGCAGGATAAACTATTCTTGTATGTCCCTGACCATCTGAGATAATAGGAGCACTTAGCTTTACACCATCTACATCATATACCAAAGAGGAACCTGCCAATGTAAGAATACCATCATCTACAATAGCTGCATAGTTTCTTCTGGCCTGACTGGACTTTCCTTTGTCTGGATTTAACAAGTTCTGTGCATCTGATTTAGGCACTTGCCAATTAAGAAAGTCTCTGACCTGCTCACCATCCCACATAATGTTTTTTAACAGGTTCATAGCTGCCAAACTATTATCTGGTGTATTAGCACTATTGGCATTCATCCTGATTTCTCCAATCTCTATAGGAGCAATATCTGGATCATTATTTACAAAGAATATCTTATAGACACTCTCTGAGTTTCCTAATTCACCAATAGTCTGAAGTGTTTCTGGAGCTGTCACCTTGATGGTCCATCCACTCTTAGGATTAATATAAAGGAAATCACTGATTCCTCTCATACCCCTTGTACCTTCACTGCCATTGAAGCCATTAAGCATCTTGGTAAGCCTGTCACACTCTTCATTGAAGGCATCAGGATTGGCATCAATATCCTGTTGTGTAATCAGTTTGGCACTCTTGTCCCCTGTTCTATCCTTTAA
>Ga0247609_10005218_pt1 | contig 12802 bp, 23 predicted proteins | sample 172DNAGHGlowgp2_FD_193487 | JGI IMG/M metagenome (GOLD analysis project Ga0247609, IMG submission 193487) | Sheep rumen microbial communities from Palmerston North, Manawatu-Wanganui, New Zealand - 1728 DNA GHGlow gp2 | ecosystem: Host-associated > Mammals > Digestive system > Stomach > Rumen ...
TACATTTACAGTACAATTTTCTTCCCAATTACGTTCAATATATTCAACTTGATCGGGGCCTTCTACAATAAATTCTACGACATCAAGTTTACCATTATATTGGACAATGCCACCCTTGATTACAAGACGACCTGTGGGTTCATCATTACGAATTTCAGGATGCATATCCATAATAAATATATCAATATTAAAAGTCGCGGTATCAGCAATAGTTGTGGTGTTAATAAAAGATCCACTTAATTGCCAACCATTAATAAGCTGACCGCTCTTAGAAACAAAGTTATTTTCACGAAGGTTCGCTGCCCCAGAGCCTCTAAAAGCTACTGTATCTGCCGCGTCAAAGCCAACATTCTGAGCGGTTTTCATTTCCTTTAGAGCCTGTAGACTCTTCCAAGCGGGATTAATCGCTCCTTTAGAAGTATATTGAGTTGAGAACATTCCAACCGGAATTTCACTAGTTTCTTCGCGGCCACCATAAGTCTAGGTTACACGAATATTTACGGTTGCTCGTTCATAAGGGACACCAGTTTTAGTAGTTCCGCTACCAAAAGTTACGTCTAATAGCTTTCCAACAATTGTTACTTTATTTAATGCTTGATTTAAAATATTTTTCATAATTTATTTCTCCTATTTTTTTCTTTTATTATATCTTAATTTTTACTATTTGTCAAATTAAAAGAGGACGACCTTCATGAGGTCGCCCTCATAATATCTATTAGGCGTCTTCCTTAGCAGCCTTTTTAGCAGCACGTTCTGCGGCCTTACGAGCCTTTTCTGCTTCCTTAGCGGCTAGTTTTTCCGCTTCTTCAGCAACGGGATCATAAGATAGACCTGCTTCAGTTAGGGTATGATATAGAACATTCTTTACCTGAGCCTTACGAGTCTCAGTAGCAGGAGTAACAACTACTTCTTCTGTACGAGTAGTAGCAGCATAACCTTTCTTAATTAGACCATTTAAACTACCAGTTACTGCGGGAACAGAAATACCGAGGGCATCAGCAATTTCCTACTTAGAAAATTCCTTGCCATAATTCTTCTTGAGCATATTGAGTACGAGTTCTGAATTCTGAGTCATAATAATCAATCTCCTTTTTATTAAATAAATATTATTTTATATTAAAGTGGTGCGTTATTTATTCTTATATATTTTATTTCGCTCCCGCTTTATATACATATTATATCAAATTTTTATTCAATTGTCAAATATTTATTATTTCATTTCTCTTAATATTGAGAACTTTTATGAGAGTTTCTTTTCTCTCTCTTTCTATAATTATTATATCATGAATTTTTGTAAAAGTCAATTATTAAATTATTCTTTTACTTGAAAAAGTTCAAAAGCTAATTTTTGTGCTTCTTCGTCTGATTTTGTTTCAGAAGTAATACGAGATAATTTAGGCATTAAATCATTATTATATCCATCTAATGCCAATTGTTCATTTTTAATTTTGGTCTCAAGATTCCCAGCCACTACATATGCAGCAACAAATAATTTAGCATAATCAGCTAAAGTAATTTGATAATCTTTATTATCTAATCTATCATTTAAATCAGCAAAATCTTTTCTCATGATAGTGGCGGTCTTTTCACCATTTTCATCTTTTTTCTAATGGTCATATTCCATAACTTGTTCGGCAATAATTTCTGCCGCTTTAGCTAGTTCTTTAAATAAAGTTAAATATTTTTCATGCATATCTTAATCCTCACATAATTTCAATAGAAGCATCTATATCTCTCGCGTCTATAATACGAATACCCGCAGTTACACGATTTTGAATTGGAATCATATTTGTTTCAATTAAAACAGCTTTATTATTTGCTGCAATAAAAATTCGTTCTTGAGTTTCTGGAACTGCATAAACTACAGCTATTTTTTCTTCTTTTAATGCCATAACTTGCGGGCCTTTAACCGCACGTGAAGTTTCATTAAAATCATCTAAAGTTGTAATTTTTCCACGGCCTGATGAAGTAATTGTTAAAATACCTTTATATTCTACATTTTGTTTTACAATTGTAGCTGTTTGTATTATTTCATCATCGTTAAGTTTAATTGCTTTAACGCCACGCGTAGAGCGTCCAGTAGATGATAGTTCTTCAATTTTATAAAAGTTATAATTACCAGAAGAACTAGCAATAAATATCTTATCTTCATCAGACATACAAAGATATACGCCTACAAGTTTATCATCATCTTCTAGCTTTACTGCGGTTGTTCCTTTTTTAGCTCTAGTTTTATATTCCGTAATTAATGATTTTTTAATATATCCATTTTTGCTTACGGTTACTAGATATTTATAAGCATTAAATGAAGTGGTATCAATTAATAAAATAACCTTTTCATTATCCTTAGGTTCAATTAATTCATAAATAGAATAATCTTTTCCATAATCTAAATCACTTAATGAAAAATTATACATTCTACCTAAATTAGTAAAAGCGGTTACAATTCCTAAATTTGTAGTATAAAGAGTATTAATTAAATTCGCATTTTTTGGAGGCTTAATATTTACGCCTTTTCGACCACGTTTTGCTCCTTGTAAATCCTCTTTTTTAACTAAACGAATCATGTTATTATCAAACAACATAATTCCTAATTCTTCTTCTTGAATAATTTCAGAATTAGTGTCATCAGGTTCTATAATATTTAGAATTTTTGTTCTGCGGGCATCACCATACTTATTAGCAACGTCTTGTAAAATTTTAATTAATTCATTATCTAAAGCCGTACTATCATTTAATAAGTGCTGATACTCTTCAATTTTTCTATTAAGTTCTTCCCGTTCATCATTTAATTTAATAGCATCAATTTTAGTTAATGAAGCGAGTTTCATTGCTAAAATTGCTTTAACTTGCTCTTCATTAAAACCAAATCGGTTAATTAATTTTTGAGAAGCTTCAGCAGGATTTTGAGAACCACGAATAATTGCTACAACTTCATCAATAGAAGCTGCTGCCATAATTAAACCTTCAACTACATTTAAACGAGCAAGAGCTTTATTTAAATCAAATTGAATGATATTACGCTCACAAGAGCGAATATGATTAATATAGGCATCACAAGCTTCACGCCAACCGAATACTTTTGGAAAACGCCCCTGATCCAACAGAATCATATTTACTGAATACCAATTTTCTAGTGAAGTATCTTTATAGAGCTTAACTATCATTTTCTTCGGGTTAGCGCCTTTAGATAGATAAATACGAATATCTGCAATTTTCTTTGTATGGTCTGTTACTTTTTCAATACCATAAGAAGGATTTTCTTCTGTTAAGGTCGCTAATTGATCAATAACGGTATTTGTAAAAACTCCATAGGGTAATTCAGTCGCCTGAATCATATTCTGGTCTGGATAATAGGTTAGTTTTGCTTGCAAGCGAATTGATTCACCCTTACCATAACGAAGGCTTTCTTTTACTGCTTTTGCGTTTGTAATGGTTCCACCGCAAGCAAAGTCAGGAGCACAATAAATATCATTAAAATCTACTGCTGGATTTTGAATAATTTTGATAAGTGCTTCATTTACTTCTTTTAAATTAAATTGAGGAACAGAAGTTGCCATTGCCACAGCAATACCAGAACACCCATTTACAATATTCCAAAATCCAATTGAAGGAAATACAGAAGGAATAAGTTCTGTATCGTCATAGTTTGAATACCATTGTTCTCCGATAGCATTTTTCTTTAATCCTGCGAAGAAAAAATCTGCCATTTCTCCTGCTCGCATTTCTACATAGCGGGCGGCCGCATGGCTATCAGGAGAAGAAGGATTACCAAAGCTACCTTGAACATCTTCTACTGGATAACGATAAGACCAGGGACGAGCGGCACGAATGAATGTATCATACATTGCTACGTCGCCATGAACATAGCTCTGAGCCATTGCTGCGGCAACGGATTTCTGTGCTTTCTGCATCTTATCTTTATGAGTTAGTTTATTTGTAAATTGAGCATACAATCCTTGACGCAAGCCGATTTTGAGCATATCCCGAACATCAGGAATGGCACGTTCTTGCGCCACGGATGCTCCATAGGTCAAGAAAGCATTTTCAATTTGTTTTTGAAAGTCAGTTTCGTAAATCAAATTGGTTTCACTTCCTTTTCTTTCTTTATTATATTATAACATAGATTTAATTATTTGTCAAATTTAATTCATATTCATGTAATTTATTATAAAAAGTAGCTTTTGTTAAATTTGTTTCTTTAGCAAATTCTACCGCAGTAATTTTTCCTTCTTTCCATAACGGATATAAAGTAGAAAAATTTTCTGGAATAGGAATTTTTGGTCTGCCTACCGTTCCTGGATGATTATTTTTAATTTTATTATTAGCAATATTTTGAATATTTGATAATATTTTATTTATGTACTTATCTTTATCAGGTTCTTTGTTCCATATTAATTCAATTTCTTCTCCTATTAACAATGTAGTTTCTTCTTCATATTGAAGTTGAATATTATATTTAGGATGATTTTTAGAAATTAATATTAATTCTAATATATCTCTATTAGCTCTATTTTTAACAACGCAATATTCAATTGTAGCAATAGAATTATAAGCTTCATTTGATAAATGCTTATGAGTCCATAGTCTTTTATGAATGTCATCTGCTTTTCCAATATATATAACCTAATCATTATTATCTTTAAATCTATATAAGCCGCATAATCCAGTTTTCATATTATACCTCAATTATTCAAAACACTAAAATCAACATTCTCAAATAAGAAATCACGACGAGGTTCAACATCTTCGCCCATTAACATTTTAAGACTTTCAGCCGCGGCTTCCATATCTTTAATAGTAAGTACCTCAAGGCGACGTTCAGATGGGTGTAGCATTGAGGCTTCCATATCTTCTGCCGAGCATTCTCCCAAGCCTTTATAGCGATTTTGCTCCCAATTTTCTCGACCCTTAGAAAGTTGTTTTAATTCTTCATCTGTATAAGCATAAACTTTTTTATCGCCTTTGCTTAACCGATATAAGGGGGCTCGTAGCCAACATAATCTACCTTCTTTGATAAAGTCGGGCATTAATACATAAAACATTGTTGAAATTAGACACATAATATTGTATCCATCAGCATCAGCATCAACAGCAATAGCAACTTTGCCATAATTTAATTTTTTGCTGTTATAATGATTTTGAATGCCGCATCCAAGAGCAAGAATAATATCAGATACTTCCTGATTTTCAAGACATTCATCAAGCGGATGCTTTAATAAATTTTTAACCTTACCACGAACAGCATATAAAGCTTCTGTATTTACATCGCGGGCTGGCATTAAACCGCCAAGAGCTGAATTACCTTCACAAATAATTAACATTGAATCTTGTCCATGTTTTTCGCAATCCTTAAATTTATCAGAAGAAGTAATCTTTTGTTTTTTATGTTCAATTTCTTTCTTTTCAAAATTAAGGACACCTTGACGTGCTTTTTCTGCCGCGGCTTCTGCTTTTTTATCACGAATTAATAGTCCAATAATTTTATCAAAATCTTCTCTATTTTTTACAATCCAATCCTTAATAGCTTCTGTAAAAACAGTTTGCGTATATCCACGAAGTTCTTGATTCTGAATTTTATCTTTTACCTGATTTTGATATATTGGGTGCGGATGTTTGATATTAATAATTGTTATTAATCCCTTACGAATCATATCACTATCAAATGATTCTTTAGATTGGTCATTAATTGTTCGAGTAAAAGCAGCCTTCATACCGCTTACCGGAGTACCGCCGCCACTATTTAAAGCACCATTTGAAAAAACATAACATTTTTCTTTTCCAGCAGTCCATTGGGCGAATACTTCAATATCAATATCTCCATCAAAATGTTTATTTGCATAAATATAATTCTTATGTAATGGATTAGCAATCTTCGCAGCTGCGAAATCTTTTAAGCCATTTTTAGATAAAAATGTTTTTCTATTATCATTTGTACCATCAATAAGTTTAAAAGACACGTTAGGAATAAAATAACTAGTTAATTCTAGTTCTTCAGCAATACGTTTAATATCAAATGCCGGAATATCATCTTCAATATGAAAAATACTTTTATCTGGTTTAAAATAAATCGTTGTACCTGTTTCTTTGGTTTTTCTTACTTGTTTAGCTATCTTTTCTTGCGGAATGCCATCTATAAAAGTAAGTTCCCATTCAGCGTCGTCACGTCGCGTCCATACTGTAAATTGTTTAGAGCATACACATACAGTAGATGCACCGACGCCATGCATACCGCGCACACGCGAATAATTTTTAGTATCAAATTTACCTGAACTATGCGCAGATGTATATAATTCAATTAATACTTCTTCACAATCTTTATTAGGGCCATGTGGAACACCAGCACCTTCATCGGAAATTGTAATTTCATTTGGCATTACTAATACTTCAATTTTATTGCCACGTCCCATAATAGCTTCATCACAGGAGTTATTTAAAATTTCAAGAAAGCAATTAAAAACCGCGTCTTGTCCATCTGCGCCTATGTACATACCTGGCGTTGTTCTAGCCGCGGTTCTGAAGTCTCTTACTTGAATTGAATTAGCATCATAAGCCACTATATCAATCCTCCTTTCTTTACATTTAATTATAACATAAATTAAGAAAAAAGTCAACTTTTAATTAGTTGACTTCTAATTCTTCAAATATTAAATCTTTTGGCAAAAAGTTTCTACAAAGATAAAAACTTCCAAAGCTTACCCCTTTTTGAATTTCTTTTTTTTCTATATCTGTATAATAATTAATACGTTTATCAAAAATAAGAGCTTGGCAATCTTTCATAAAAGGAAAACGTTTTTGCCCTTGTAAAGAAGGAATTGGAAGTAATAGCGCATAAGGTTTATTTAATTCATATAATCGTTTAATAATATCATCTTTAATAGAAAACGGTGGGTTAGAAATAATTATATCATAATGTTCTTGTGGTTTATATTCAAAAAAATTATGATTTTCTTCATCATCAATATGTGAATAAATTACTTTATTTCCATTTTTTTGTATTAATTTTACATATTCACTGTCCTTTTTATCAAAAGGACACCATATAATGTCAGTCTATTTAATATATTTTAAAATTGGTTTAACTGCATAAGCCGGAGTATATACTTCATCTGAAGCCTTATCTGTTTTTGCAGTTAAATATCCTTTATTTAGTGCCATAATAATCACTCCATAAAAATATAGCTACAGCCAGGAACTGAATCAATATATTCTAACATATCTTTATATTCAGGTTTTTTAAACCAATTATTAAAGATATAAGTATAAGTAGTAGATACTGCCCCTAATGCTTTGCCAATTTTTTCAAATTGCTTAATTTTAAAACCACAGGTTTGAGGTTTTTCATCTACAGAACCAGGAGTTTGCTGGAATTTTTTTTCAAAAATTTTAAATTCTTTTGTAATTGGATTAAAATATGCTTCATCAGGTAGTAATTTTTTAGAAATGATATTTTCCCAATCAACCTTTATACTTTTTAAATAAGAATAAAGATTATGTTTAGAAACATTAATCCAACCTTCTCCTTGAATCGGAGCTTGTACTCGTTTTTCATAGTTTGTACCAGTTTGAGTATTAGCCCCGCCAACTCCATTTTTAATCATAATAACTTCTTTTCCTTTCTTTTTCTTTATAATTTATAATATCATAATTTTTATAAAAAGTCAATCTTTAATTAACTCTCCATTCCGTATCAACACCTTGACTTTTCATCCACTCTATATCTAAAGTTTCAATTTTTGTCCAATCTTCTTCTTTAATACCGCTGCATAGCCATTTTTCTTTTAGGTTATAATAGCATATAATTCTATATTCACTATTCATCTTTTCTTCATATACTTTATTTAACGGCAATAATGTCCAATCTTTCTTTAACGAAACGATTTTTTCCCAAACACTATTCATTGTTCGATAACCACGTTTCGTCATTTCTTCTCGCACGTAATGGGTATAAGAAATGAAATGGTCATAGTCATAATCAAGAACGAAATTCACAAGAATGTGATTTGGTGTTCCATTCTTTTGAATAGTTCCAGCAATTGCACTTAGTTCTCTCCATTGAGCTACTAGCTGTTCCCGCGGCAAAACTGTAATAAGTTGTGTGTGCCAAAGTCGCATACTTTTAATTTCCTTTCTTTCTTCTTTATATATTTATTATACTATAAATTAAAAAATAAGTCAAATTTTAATAATTTGACTTATTTAAAATAATTAATTTTCTTCCATTAATTTTATTTTATCTTTTGTAACAATAAAGGCATAATCTTTTCCTAAGATTTTTCTTATTGTAAGCAGAGCAGTTTTTAATTCATACACATCACTTTCAATATGATTAGTATTAATATTTACAGGAATAGTAAATTTTCCATCCTCAAAAATTCCTTTATCAATTTCTACATTAACATAATCTCTTAAATTAAACATATTTATCTCCAATAACAATCATTTATTTCATTTAAGTTATTACATTTAGGACAATTTGATTCCCAATATGTAAAACAATAATTTTCATCCCATTGTGGTTTTACTTCTGTTAAATATTCATGTCCGCATCTATCACATTTAAATTGTTTAAAACTACTTGAAACTTCTTTATAATTTGAATTAGCCCATTCTAGAAATTCCTTTTCTGGCTTTGCCCATACTTCTATAATATATAAATTAAAGATTTCTTTAAATTTTTCTCTATTAGTCATTCCAATTTTGTCCTTCTGTATAACCAATAATTTTTGCTCCATATTCATAATTTATAAGGCCATTAAGTTCGTCAATAACAATAAAGCGACTTTTATCATAATTAAAATTATGAAAATCACGATAGGATATAAATTCCATATTTTCATAATTTGAAATATTTAATCTTTTTGCTAACTCCTTAGCATATGGCGGATAGCAGCAAACAAATATCGCATTATTTTCTGCCGCATAGCGTAATAATTGTGCGGTTTTTCCGCTTCCACGTGTCCCAATAATTCTTAACATTTTATCACTCCAAATTTATATATAAAAAATCAGGCTTATCATATGGATAATTATTATCTACCCATACTCGGTTTTGTACTTGTATTACATCAGGTATATCCTTACTAATCCAATTAATATCATCATAAATCGCAATTGGCATATCTTGCGGCCATTTCTATAATTCTTCAATTAATTGCTAAACCGTCATTATTTTCTTCTCCTAATTTTCTTCCACACCAAGGACAATAGTTAATTAATATATGATTTTCTATATTATATTTTATATTTTCTTTTGGTTTAAAAATAATTGAATTTTCTAAATAATATTTTTTATCATAAAAATCATAGTTCAATTCCCAATCTGAAATAACTGCTGCCTTTCTATCTTTTCTAATTAAATGTGATTTTGGAATGATAGGATCACAATATTCACATTTATTCATTTTTGATTTCCTCAACATTAAAATTATAAGTATATCCCTTGGGTAAAATATTATCTGCTCTATCATTTAATCTATAAGCAAATTCTTCTTTATTCATATTTTTAAGATATTGAATTGCTTCTTCTAATGTAACATTTTCAGTAATTGTAAGGTATTTATGTAAAAAATCTGCTATATCTGCTTGTGAATCTTCCCATTCATAAGTTAAGGTATATTTAATTTTCATTAAGTAAGTACCGTCCTACATTCATCTGTATAATAGCAAAGTGTATTATCATATAGTTTTTCAAGAATCCAATATAGTTCATGAATTAGTTCTTCTTTTGTAGTATTAATAAAATATTTACAGCCGCAATAAGTCATTAAAGAAGTAGGTGTATCAGTAATTTGAAATACAATAATTTTCTTTCCTTTTGCGTAAGCATAACCTTGTTCCCAATTTGTACCAGCACTTGAAATGCGGCCAAGGCTAATTAAAATCATAATATCACAATTATCAATAGCTTCAACATCTTTATCAAAAACCATTTGAGCCCATTCTTCTTGTGGGTAATCCCAAGCATTTTCAATTTTTAATTCAAATGGGCAATATAATTCAATATTACTGCTATAATTACGAATTTCTTTAGCAATTTGAACCATCATAGAACGGTTTTCACTATCACAAGGGCCGGCGAGATAAATACGCATTTTATTCTCCTTTCAATCTTTCAAGTGCTTCATAAAGGCAATCACTTAATAAATAACAACGAATAAGAGTATCAATCCAAGTACAAGGATTTTCATTTGGAATATCTTTTATACAGTATCCAAATGATTCCATTGCGTCTTTAACTAATTGAAAATTTTCAGCAATAAAATGCTCATGTTCTTTTTCGGTCATATATCCTGATTGATTACCAGTTACAGTATCTTCGTCCCACAATTCATCATATAAATAGTTAAAAAGTTCTTCTTCATCTTCATATTCTTTTAAATTGACTTCCGTATCAATATAATCTAGAATATCTTTAATTTCTTCTTCTCTATAATTATACATTTACTCCTCCGCAGTTGCCGTAAAGCCAATAGTTTCAAGCCCATAATCTTTACATATTAACCAATATAACATTTTATCAGCATTATGAATAACTACTGGCCTATGCTGGTCATAATTCTCATACTTTAAATCATCATAGTCAAGAATATCAATGTTTTCAAATCCTAGTGCAGCGGCCTTAACTGCGAACGCTCGCTTATTTTGAGTAATTACTGCGGCTCCATGAGTTTGAGCATATTTAAGAAGTTCTGCGGCTTTACCGCTATCTCGGTCACGAATTATTGTTTTCATTATTTATACTCCTTATACAATTTCGTAATTCTTCTGGAAAATTTCGTGTAGCATACATTAATTTTCCTTCATCATCAAGAGCAATATAGTTCAACATTTCACAAAAATCACAATCAGGTCCGTATTCATCACATTCTACTGGATGATTTTTTATCCATTTTTTACATTGTGCTTTTTGCCAAGGTCGATCGTTACTTATAATTTCAAAAGTACATACATGGTCATGTAATCCATAACCAGCGGCATCATTTGTATCTTTTTCTCTAGCAAATTTTACAATTTCTTTAGTTACTTCTTCTTGTTTTGGAATGGCTTTAGAAGATTCATTTAATATTCGTTTATTATATGCTTTTCTTAAATTAACGCTGCGTTCATACATTTTTATTACTTCCTTTTTCTTTTATTATATCATGAATTTTATAATTTGTCAAATTTCTAATCAGCCGTGACGAAGTCGCGGCTGAAAATTTATAGTTATAATTTATTATGTTTAATTTATTATGTTAATTATTATGTTATAGGTAGTAATTTCCTACCTGTTAAACCGAGAATTCCTACTTGTTAATAAGTAGTAAATTCCTACTTATTAAAGAAAATTCCTATCTATTAACAGGTAGGAATTTTAGACTTGTTAAAAGTCCTCAATTTTTTCTATATTTATAGTTATATTATCATATTCTTTATAATTAATATATCCTAATTCACGCAAGTGCTTTTTACAATTTAAATAGGTATCATGGCTCATGCCTGTTCTATCAAGTATCCATTTTTCAGAAATATGGAATCCCTGAGGAGCCTGTCCCAATAAAATTATTAATAATAACCGTTCATTTGCTTTTAATTTTTTATTAGTTCCAATAGCTTTAATTAATCTATCAGCTACAGCAATTCTCTGCTCATTATTTGCTTCCCATTTTTCACCCAATATAATTAATTCGGGAGCATTTCTACTAATATCTGACATACTGACATCCTCCTGGGTTAAAACTGTTTAGCCCGCTCTTTCGCAATAGGAATTGCCGCGTGAAGAGAAGGAGTATCTTCAAACCAATATACATCATATTGTGGCTTTTTAATATTTGGGGAAACTTTTATAATTTTAAATCCCATTTCTCGTAATGCGGCGGCAAGACGAGGCATATAAATAATATAAAGTTTATTATCATTCATTTCTCATAACCTCTTCCATTCTTGTTAATAAAGTCATAGATGGAACTCGTAATTTATTAAATATACGTCCCAGATGAGTACGGCTACATTGTATTTTTTCAGCTGCGATTTGATAAGTCCATCCTTTTTGTTTAATAAAATTATAATATTTATCAATTATTTCTTGTATCATTTGACGTATTTGGCACCTCCTCGATAAAAAGAAATATTCCTATCATATGATAGGTAATATTTCTACTTTTAATCTTTATTATTTTCTTTTTCAAATATAAATATTTTATTAGCTAATTTCTCTCCGCAAGAAAAGCAAATATGGCGTGATTCTATCTTCATTCCTTTAGTTAAATATTCTTGTAAAGGCATCATATAATAAGTTTTGACATATGTATCTGTAGGAACTGGTATTCTTATAAAATAACATTCTTCTTCAGATAATTCTTTTCCACAAAAATCGCAGTAATATTTAACCATTCTTTTCCTCTTTCAAAATTACATTTAAAATAATTCCCACAATAATTGCTAAACAAATACCCGTAACATTAAAATTGCCATAATTAATTGCTAGCCCAGAAGTTCCAACCATTAGCATGATGGCGAAAATCCAAATTGTTTTCTGGTTTGTAAAATCAATTGAAGTTTTCTTCAAGTAAGTAATAGCAGAAGCTCCAATCATACCGTAACAGCAAATACTTGCTCCGGCGAATACAGCATTAGGTAATGCTAGAATAAAGCTACTAAAAGGCCCAAAGAATCCCAATATAATTAATTCAATTGCGGCAAGTAGTGTAACATAGACACTAGCACACTTACTAATTAAAATTGTAGATAGGTTTTCTGTATAGGTTGTATTTGGTTGGCCGCCAATAATTGTACCAATAAAGCTAGCCCAACCATCACC
>Ga0247609_10005219_pt1 | contig 12801 bp, 11 predicted proteins | sample 172DNAGHGlowgp2_FD_193487 | JGI IMG/M metagenome (GOLD analysis project Ga0247609, IMG submission 193487) | Sheep rumen microbial communities from Palmerston North, Manawatu-Wanganui, New Zealand - 1728 DNA GHGlow gp2 | ecosystem: Host-associated > Mammals > Digestive system > Stomach > Rumen ...
TTAATGTTTTACCATTTAGCAAAGATCTTAAAGAAAAAATGGCAGCTAAAGTTGGATCTTCAGATTATAATAATTCTAATCCTATCCTTAGGGAAACAATGAAAAATATACTTAATGAAGATATAGCTGAGCTTTTACCAAACATTGCTGCTCCAACACTTTTGTTTTGGGGAGTATTAGATACGGCAACACCTATTGCTGATGGAAGAAGAATGAAAGATTTAATTCCAAATGCAGGAATAGTTGAGTACCCATATGGTACACACTATGCTTTCTTAGAAAACATCAACAATGTAAATGTCGTATTAGATGAATTTTTAAAAAATGATAAATAAGGGGATGTAAGTAAATGGAAAAGTTTTTATTAAACTTTAATTTATTACTGTTAGTTATCTATTTGTATAAACAAGTAAGACATGGACTTCATATCTACCAACTGGAAAACTACTATGCGGATAGATATGCTAAATGGATGAGAAATCATAAAGATATAGTTTATGAAAAGAAAAAACTATTGTTAATGGGTCTTGCTACTGTTTTAGTAATAGTCTCAATTTTCTATTCAAATTATTATTTTGTAATTGGTACTCTCGTTTTAGAAGCACTTGTTTTATTATTTTTAATAATAAAGAAGAAAAGAGCTCAAGAGAAGAAACCATTTGTTTTAACAGCAAGAATGAAAAGAATGTATGTGACATACATAATTTTAATTGCTATAGTATTTACTTTAGCAAATCTATTAAATTATAAGATTGTGCTTGCATGTATGAACGTAGCAGTTGCTTTTGGATATGTAGTTGCATACTTAGTAAGTTATATAAATCTTCCAATCGAGAAGAGAATAAGACAAGGATATATAAATAAAGCAAAAGAAAAATTAAAAGAGGATAAGAATCTAACAGTTGTTGGTATTACAGGAAGCTATGGAAAAACAAGTACAAAATACATTGTAAATACGATTCTATCTCAAAAATATAATACTCTTAAGACTCCAGGTAATTTTAATACTACTATGGGAGTTGTAAGGACTGTTAACGATTATTTAAGCCCAATGCATCAATTGTTCTTATGTGAGATGGGAGCATATTATCCAGGTGATATTAAAGAAATTACAGATTTGGTTCATCCAAAATATGGAATTTTAACAGCAATTGGACCACAACACTTAGATACTTTTAAATCTTTGGAAAATGTTAGAAAGACAAAGTTAGAACTTGTTGATTCACTTCCAGATGACGGCGTAGCGTTTGTTAACTGGGAAGATGAAAATATAAGAAATTCAAAAATATCAAAGAAAACTATTAAATATGGTTTAACAGAAGAAGCAGACTATTATGCAACAGATATTGATATTACTGAAAGAGGATCAAGCTTTAATGTTGTTACACCAAAAAATGAGAAAATAGCAATAAAGACAAGACTACTTGGAAATTTAAATATTCTAAATGTTGTAGCAGGTGTTGCAGTTGCTGATACATTAGGTTTAACAGCAGATGAGATAAAAGTTGGTGCAAAATATATAAGACCTGTACCACATAGATTAGAATTAAAGCAAAATCCAAATGGAAGTTTAACAATTGATGATGCTTATAATTCAAATATTCGTGGTGCTACAATGGCGTTAGAGGTATTAAAACAATTTAGTGGAAGAAAGAAGATATTAATTACACCAGGAATAGTAGAACTAGCTGATAAAGCAGCAGAGATAAATCAAGAATTTGGAAGAAAAGCAGCAGCTGCTGCAGACTTTGTTATTCTTGTTGGTAATACTCAAACAGTTCCAATTTACAATGGTTTAAGAGAAGCAAAATACCCAGATGGAAAAATATATATGGCAAAGAATCTTCAAGATGCTTTAAGTAAGATGAATTCAATTATGACAAAAGATTCTGTTGTTCTATTTGAAAATGATTTACCAGATAATTATCTATAATTCATAATGTGATTTTAATAATAAGAAAAGAGGAAGATAAAATGAAAATTAAATTAGGAGTTTTTTTCGGAGGAAATTCAGTTGAACATGAAATTGCAGTTATAACAACATGCCAAGCATTTTCAAGTTTAAATCCAGATAAATATGAAGTTATTCCAATTTATGTAGCAAAAAATGGAGTAATGTACACAGGAGATGACTTATTTGATCTAGAATCATTTAAGGATATGGACTGCTTATTAAAAAGATGCTACAAATGTGCAGTAGTAAGAGATGAAAAAGATGTTAAAGTAATAAAAGTACCAGCTCCAATTATTGGAAAAAGAGTAATAAATACAATTGATATTGCTTTCCCAATTTGCCACGGAACAAATGCAGAAGATGGAACATTTGCAGGATTCTTAAATATGCTTGAAATTCCTGTAGTAGGACCAGACGTTATGGCTTCAAGTATTGGTATGGATAAAATACTTCAAAAGAAAGTATTAAAAGAGTCAGGTATACCTGTAGTTGATTTCCATGCATTTTATTCAATGGAATATATTAAAGACGAAGAAAAAATCTTAAATGAAATAGAGAAAAAGATTAAGTATCCAATGATTGTAAAACCAGGAAACTTAGGTTCATCTGTAGGAATTAAAAAAGCATCAAATAAAGTTGAACTTGAAGAAGCAATTGAATTTGCAATGGAATTCTCAGATAGAATACTAGTTGAAAAAGCAGTAGAAAACTTGAAAGAAATTAACTGTTCATGTATAGGAAATGTTACTGAAGCAGAGACATCTATTTTGGAAGAACCATTCTTCTCTGATGAAATTTTAAGTTATCAAGATAAGTATATTGGAGATGGAAAATCAAAAGGTGGAACAATAAGTGGAGGAAAAACTTCTCCAAAAATGGGTGCTAAAGGTGGAGCAAAAGGTGGTACACCACAATTTGCCAACAAGAAAATACCTGCTGATCTAAATGAAAAACAAACTAAAGAGGTTCAAGAACTAACAAAAGAAGTATTTAAAGTATTAGGATGTAGTGGGGTATGTAGAGTAGACTTCTTGATTGATACTAAGACTAATAAGACATACGTTAATGAAGTAAATACAATTCCTGGAGCACTTTCATATTATCTATGGGAAGCAACAGGAAAAACTTTTGAAGAAGAATTAGATCAAGTTATAGATATTGCTGTTAAGAGATTTTCAGCAAGAGAAAAATTGACTTTCTCATATGATCAGAACATTTTAGCAATGCAAGGTGGAACAAAAGGAGCCAAAAAATTATAATAAAATATAAGAAAGAAATCTTTAAAAAGATTTCTTTTTTTATGCGAAAAAATATAAAAAATTACAAAAAAAATAGTTCACAAAGGAAAATGATAATGATATAATGACTTTGGATTTTATCTAAGTTCGGAGGATGTTGAAATGATTTTTAAGGATTATTACAAAATATTGGGCCTTGAAAGCAACAAGGTTAGCATGACTGAGATAAAAACAGCTTATAGAGAACAAGCAAAAAAATATCATCCAGATGTTAACGGGGCTAATGTAAAAAATGAAGAAAGATTCAAGGACATTAATGAGGCGTATAGAGTTTTATCCGACAATATTAGCAAAAGAAAATATGACAGAATGTGGAATAGAAATGTTGGAAGAAAGAATGCATCATATGAAGATAGCAGAAGAAGTAAAGACTCTATAACTAGTGATTTCTTTAATATGTTCTTTGGAGCAATAAGTGAAGAAAAAGCTAAGAAAAAAGAAAAAAACGGTCCGGCAAAAGGTGAAAATGTAGAAACAGAAATCAATATTTCTATTGAAGATGCATTTAGAGGAAAAGAACAAACAATTGGTGTAAGAACTCTAGATGGAAAACTTGAAAAATTTAAGGTTAATGTTCCTGCAGGAATCCAAAATAATGAGAAGATTAGAGTAGTTGGTCAAGGAAAACCTGGCAAAAATGGTGGAAAGAACGGAGATTTGTTTGTCAGAGTTAAGATTAAAGATGATGAGAGATTTAAACTAGATGGTTATAACTTAATTACTAATCTTTATTTAACACCTTGGGAAGCTGCTTTAAGTACAAAAGTTACAATCAATGGCATTAATGAGGACGTTTCTATTTATGTTCCAGCTGGAATTGAGAGCGGTGAAAAGATAGAAATAGAAGGCAAAGGTTATAGAGATGGAAGAGGCGGAAGAGGAAATCTAATTTTAGATACAAGAATAATGATACCAAAGAAGCCTACAGAAGAAGAATTAAAATTGTTTAAGAAATTAAACGAAACATCAAGTTATAACCCAAGAAAAGTATAACAAAAAGTTAACATAAGTTATGTGATTTAATTGACTTTTCATTAAGGTTAATATATAATTAATATGCGTGTATTTAGCAAATGATAAATCACTTTTAAGTTTATTGAAGGAGTGTTTGAAATGGTTAATGATAATTTATCAGGAAAGTATTTTAGTATTACTGATCCTCAAAATGTAAGGACTGTAATATACCAAATTAACGAAACTGAAAAAGAATTTTTGAAAAATTCACCAAGATTTACAGTAGAAAGGCTTGATTATTCAGAAGAAATTGTGGGTGCGAATAAGAAAAAGACATTCTATATTGATAATCCAGCTCCTGAAGGTGATGCACTTTTAATTTTATCATTTTTAGATGGAAAGGTAGTTATAAATGCAGGATTCTTAGAGTACGATACAATAAGAATTGCAAAGAAACCAATTCCACTAAAATATACAACAATGTATAACGAGGAAGAGACAGAATTTAAAGAATTTGCATATACGCCAAATATGAGAAGGCCTATATCAATCATCGATCCAGAGACTGGAGATGAGGTTAAACCAATTCTTTATTTTGATGAAGAGGCTAATGAAGTTAAAGGTAAATGTAAATTAAAGCCTAATAAAAAGTATTTTGCTTTTGAATTAAGGGAAAAGAAGTAAGGAGAAGAAAATGACTAGAGAAAGTTTTGATAAAATCGAAATAGCTACCATAGTTTGTAAAGTAAAAGGGCAACAGCAAATGAGAACAGATGATGTAAATGCAGCAGGTAGCTCAGATAATAACAATCAAGTATTTAAAGGAGATGCTATTGTAGAAGCTGTTGCACAGGCAGACATTAAAGCAATTAATTTATTAATGCAAACAATGACACCAGAACAATTGAAAGAAACCTTAGAAAAACTTAGCCCTGAAGAAAGAGCAAAGTATGAAGAGGCTATAAAATCAGCAAAAGCTGAAGGATATATGGTGGATTATGCTGCTGAAAGAAGATCTCAAACAGCTACTAAGACAAATGATGATAGAACTAAGCAAGCTGATGATGCGAAACAACAATAGATTGATAAAAAACATTATGAAAATAATGTTTTTTAAGTTTATATATTCATAGAATACTTATGAGAAAAGGAAAAGGAAAATGGGATTTGGAGAAAAAGTAAAATTTGCTTTTAGAAAAATTAAAACAAAGTTAATAGTTTACACTGTTTTATTTTTCGTTGTTATTTTCTGGATGCTAGCTCCACTTAACGTTTCAGTTATTGATGCTCAAGATAATGCAGGAGTTTCTTTTTTAGAAGATCCTTTTAATGAGACATTATGGCAGACAATAATTGTTGAAATGGGTGATGGCATATTACATCCAGTTGCTCCATTTGGTAGATGTTTTACTGAACATTACCGCGGTGGTTTCACTAAAATTTTAAAACCTGCACTTGTGGCATATCTATTTTTTGCTACTATAGGTCTTGTAAAAGCTATACCAAAAAGTGAATATCAAGACATTGAAAATGGTTCAAGTGATTGGAGCGAAGGTGGCGAACAATATAAGGTATTAAGTAAGAATAAAGGTATAGTACTAGCCGAAAAGAATTACTTACCAGTTGATAAACGTGGTAACGTAAACGTACTTGTTGTACGGAGGTTCTGGTGCTGGTAAATCTGCTTCTTTCGTTATACCGAATGCTCTGCAACTTTTAGGTTCTTATGTATTTACAGACCCTAAAGGAGAGCTTTATGATAAAACAGCAGGTTACTTTAAATCAAAAGGTTATGAAATTAAAGTATTAAACTTAGTTCACCCTGCAAACAGTGATGGTTATAACCCATTACACCACATCAACAATGAAATTGACGTTGATATTATTGCTAACACAATTGTTAAGGGACAAGGTGATGGAAATAAGAGTTCTGACCCATTCTGGGATGATATGTCAGAAATGTTAATGAAAGCTTTGATTTACTACTTAAAGGCTGTTAGACCACCAGAGGAACAATCATTAGCTAGCTGTTCAGAACTTGTTAGAACTGCTAATAGTAGTGGTGGAGACAACTTATTAACTAACCTTATGAACCAATTACCATTTGACCATCCAGCTAGAATGTATTATAAGAACATTGAAATGCTACCAGAAAAGACATTTGGTTCTGTACTTGGTACATTACAATCAAAACTAGGTAAATTCGACTCTAGAGAGATTGCAGAAGTAACATCAACAGATACAATTGATTTTACTGAAATTGGTAAAAAGAAGACTGCAGTATTTGTTATTTCTTCAGATACACATACAGCATATGACTTCTTATTAACAATTTTCTTCTCTCAGATGATTCAACAATTATATGACTTTGCAGATATCAGTGGTGGAGAACTTCCACAACCAACATATTTCATCCTAGACGAGTTTGCAAACATTGGACAAATTCCAGACTTTGATAAGAAGATTTCTACATCAAGATCTAGAAAAATTTCATTCAGTGTTATCTTGCAGAACTTGGATCAGCTAGAAGCTGTTTATAAGGAATCATATGAAACTATCATTGGTAACTGCGATACTCACCTTTTCTTAGGATCTAACTCACAAAAAACAGTTGAGTATTTCTCTAAAGCATTAGGTGAAAAGACAATTACAAGAGACAACGTTTCTGTAAATAAAGATAAAGAAGACTGGAAACAAGGTAAGAGTGAATCTGACCAGATCATGGGTAGAGCTCTTATGACACCAGATGAATTAAGAAGAATGGATAATGACTTATGTATTATCTATGAAAAAGGTATAAAACCAATTAAAGCTAATAAGTATTATTACTTTAAGTATCCAGAAGGAAAATTAGTTACAAAATATAAAGTTGATCACAACGACGTTCATATTGATAGAGGCGTTTGGAGAAAATATAATCCATATAATCCTTATGTTGAAGGCGAAGAAAACTCAGGAACAGGCGGAGGAAATTCTGCTTCACTTGAGTCATTAGATGAATTATTTGATGATGATTCAGATGAGATTACAGTTCCAGATCAAACAGCAGAGCCTGCAGCAAAAGAAAATGCTATGCCACTAACTCCTGAACAAGAGAAAGAGGAAGCTAAGAGACAAGCAGAGCTTATGGATATACAAAAAGAGCTTGAGGCTAAATTCGATGAACTATTCGGATCAATAGATTCAGATGATGATACAAACTAATAAACAAAAGACTTAGGATTAAAATCCCAAGTCTTTTTTTGTGCTAAAAACTAAAGAACAAACATTCGCAAACAATTGACGTTTTTGCAATAGTTATGATATAATTATGGAGCTAAAAAGGAGATAATTATTATGAAATTTGTACATATCGCAGATATGCATTTTGATGTTCCATTTACATATTTAAGTTCACAAACAAGTCTTGGAGAAGTAAGAAGACTTGAGCAAAGAAACATTTTTAGAAAAGCCATTGATTACGTTGAAAAAAATCAAGTGGATTTCTTATTTATTTCTGGAGATCTTTATGAACATGAATATGTAAAAAAATCTACAATAGAATTTATAGCAGATGAATTTAAAAGAATTCCAAATACAAAAATCTTTATAGCACCAGGAAATCATGATCCATATGTAAAGAATTCATATTATGAAACATTTGATTTTGGACCAAATGTATATGTATTCAAGAAAGATGTTGTAGAGAAAGTTGAAGTCGGAAATGTAAATATTTACGGTATGGCATTTAATAGTTTTTATATGGAAGATAGTCCATTAGAAAAAACAGAAAAATTAAATCATGGAAGGTTAAATATATTAGTGGCTCATTGCGATTTAAATGGGTCAAAAGACAAAGAAGGATTATCATATAACCCAATTACTGAATCAAAATTAAAATCCCTTAAATTTGATTATTGTGCGATTGGGCATATACATAAAAGAAAGATGGATAAAGATAGCAATATTTGTTATCCGGGTTCTCCAATAGCTTTAGGATTTGACGAGACAGGAAGCCATGGAATGATTGTTGGAGATATAGGTACAGAATTAAGACTAGAATACGTTGAACTTGATGAAAGACAATTCGTAGAAGTGGAAGTTAGTGTCGAAGATGTTAAATCAAATGATGAATTGATTGAAAAACTTTCATCAATTAATCTTGTTGAGAAGAACTTATACAAAGTAGTTCTTATGGGTAGACGTTCTTTTGAAATAGATGTACCAGGAATAATGAAAGTATTAGATGTAATTAATATTTTGAAGATTAAAGATAACACAAGAATAGCTTATGATATACAAGATTTAAGAATGCAAAATAACTTAAAAGGGTTCTATGTTAATGAACTTTATAAGATGTACCAAGATGGAAAGTGTACAGAAGAGCAATTGCAAAAAGCAATTGAAATTGGATTCGAAGCGATGTAGGAAAGAAGGTGAAAAGATTTGAAAATAAATAATTTAAAAATCAATGGATTCGGAAAATTAAAGAATAAAGAAATTGAATTTTCTGATACATTAAATGTTATTTATGGAAAAAACGAATCAGGTAAATCTACATTGCTAAAATTTATTCCAAGTATGCTTTATGGTGCATCAAAGAATAAGAATGGAAAAGACATTTCTGATCAAGAAAAATATAATCCATGGGATGATGGAGAATATTCAGGAAAGATATCTTATACTCTTGATAATGGTAATAAGTATTCTGTATTTAGAGAGTTTAAGAAGAAAAATCCTGTTATATATAATAGTTTAGATGAGGATATTTCAAAAGATTATACAGTAGATAGAACAAGAGGAATAGAATTTTTTGAAGAACAGACAGGAATAGATGAAGAGACATTTTTAAATACCGCCATTTCAGAACAAGAAGCATTAAAACTATCTCAAGCATCACAGAATTCAGTTGTTCAAAAGATTAGTAATTTAGTATCTTCTGGTGACGATAAAATCTCATATAAAAAGACTGCTGAAAAATTAGCAAAGATGCAAAATGAAAGAGTAGGTACAGAAAGAACTACTCAAAAACCAATTAATATGGTTAACTCAAGAATTGATAAATTGCTTGTTGAGAAAAAAGAACTTGAATCTTTTAAAGATAGAATTTATGACAATAGAGAAGAAAGAGATATTACAGAAAAAGAAGTAATTGAAGAAGAAAACAAGAGAAAATTCTTAAAAGAGTTAAAGAAGTTAATAGATAAGCAAACTATTAAAGATGCAGAAATAGATTTAAAAAAGAAAATTATAGTGGAAGACAGTCAAAGAATTGATGAATTAAATTCAAGGATAGAAAAAACTCAGGAAGAAGCTGTAGGAAAGTTTAACTTTTTAGCTTATATAATAATTGCAATTATAGTGCTAGTAGCTTTTGGACTATTGATGTATTTTAATACTAAATATAGAATATATAATTTCTTGAGTTTAATAGTTCTTGTAATTGATTTAATTGTTATGCTTGTTAGATTTGGAAAGTATAAACACTTAAAAGAAAATAAAGCCGAAATATTAAATGGACTTAACAATGAATTAAGCTTAATTGTTGAAAGTAAGGAAAGAAAAACAGTTGAAGTATATGAAATAGAAAAAAGAATTGATGAAGAAAACACTTTTGACAATAAGGAATTGTATTTAAAATATGTTGGCTTAGTAGATGAGAGTTTCATTGAAAAGAGCTTTGAAAAGACATCTGATGAATTAGAAGAAGAGATAGACTTAAAAGAAAATAGAATTAATACAATGAAATTTAGATTAAACACTATAGATAATGCTGATGCAGATATTATAAAGAAAGTAGAAAACTTAGCTGAGGTTGAAGAAGAATTAGCTATAGCAGAAAACGAAAAGGAAGAGTTATTAAGACTAAACGACGTATTTAACATCAGTAGAAATGCGTTAGATGCAGCTTATGAAAGAGTAAAAGAAAGTATTAGTCCAAGATTTATCGAAAACTTATGTGACATTATTTCTAAAGTATCTGGTGGAAGATATAAAAGAGTTTCACTAAATGATAAAGAAGGACTTAATGTTGAAGTTGATAATGGAAGTATAATCCCTGTATCAAGATTGAGTGTTGGTACAATAGATCAAATGTATTTATCATTGAGATTGAGCGCATTATATGAAATCAGTAATGAATCAATTCCTATAGTTTTAGATGAGTCATTTGCTTATTTTGATAATGAGAGGTTAGACAATATATTAAAATACTTAGCAAGAAACTTCCCAGAAAATCAAATACTATTATTTACATGTTCAAAAAGAGAAATTAATGCACTAGATGGTCTAGACATTAAATATAATTTAATTAACCTTGAAAAGTAGGTTAAAATGAGTTATAATAAGCGCTGAGCTTTAAAAATAAGGAAAGAGGTTATTATGTTCCAAAAATTAGAGAAAGTAGAAGAAAGATACGAAGAACTTAATAAGTTAATATCAGATCCAGAAATGATTGCTAATCAAAATGAATGGAAGAAGCTTATGAAAGAACATAGCGACATTGAGGATATAGTTCTTAAGTATAGAGAGTATAAGAAAGTTGAGAAAAGCTTAGAAGAAGCTAAGGAAATGCTTAATGATCCAGAACTAAAAGAACTAGCAGAAATAGAAATGCTAGAAGATAAAGAGAAGCTTCCTAAGATTGAAGAAGAATTAAAAATATTACTAATTCCTAAAGATCCAAATGATGACAAGAACGTTATTTGTGAAATACGTGCAGGTGCAGGTGGAGAGGAAGCAGCATTATTTGCTGGAGTTCTTTTCAGAATGTACTCAATGTATGCAGAGAAAAAACATTTTCAAATTCAAGTAATTAATGAAAATGAAACAGGAATTGGTGGATATAAAGAAATATCATTCATGATTACAGGAAAAGGTGCATATAGTAGATTTAAGTTTGAAAGTGGTGTTCATAGAGTACAAAGAGTTCCTGATACAGAATCAAGTGGTAGAATTCATACATCTACAGCAACAGTAGCTGTTTTACCTGAAGTAGAAGATGTTGAAATAGATATTAATCCAGCAGATATTAGAATGGAAGTATTTAGAGCATCAGGTGCTGGTGGACAACACGTTAATAAAACTTCATCAGCTGTAAGATTGATTCATGAACCAACAGGAATAGTTGCAGAATGCCAAACAGAAAGATCACAACTTCAAAACAGAGAATATGCAATGAGATTACTTCGTTCAAGAATATATGAACAAGAAAAAGAAAAACAAGATAAACAAGTAGCTTCAGAAAGAAGGAGCCAAGTAGGATCAGGAGATAGAAGTGAAAAAATAAGAACATATAACTATCCTCAAGGAAGAATTACAGATCATAGAATTGGAGTTTCAATTTTCCAATTTGATAACTTCTTAAATGGGGATATGGATGAATTAATTGACGATTTAATTGCTTCAGATAGAGCTGAAAAACTAAAAGGAAATGATGAAGAATAAAAATAAAGAGTTATCTTTTAAGATAACTCTTCTTTTTTATAATCATTGTATTTTTTTAGCATTTTACTTTGATAAGGAATTAATGAAAGGAATGCTGCCATTAAACCTAAGTCAAGTATAATAGTTGAACATGTTAAGTTCAATTTTGACTCATTAAACTGTGATATCATCTTAATATGAATATCATGTATGTGAATACTATCAAAAATATCTTTATATTGTTGAATAGCTAAATTTATTGATTGTATTTGATATTCTAAGTTAATATATAAAAATGTAGAGAATACTATTATAGATACTGTAATGCAAAAGATAAAGAAAATATTTAAGTATGATAGTATTTTTAAATAATTATCTGGATTTGTTTTGCACTTTTTGAAAACATCATAAGTACTAAGTTTACAAATTAAACGAAGTGCAAAAAATAATAAAATAACAGCTATTAGTGGAAGTGTTATATGTAATTGAAAACTTGTTTTACCATGAAAGTTGTTAATTAATGAATCAACTATAGTAAATAATAAAACAAATAAAAAGTTTGCAATAATACCATATGAAACAAAACCAGTAATAATAGCCTTAACAGACGTACGTACGCCAATCTCAGTCTTTTCTTTCTTCTCCATAGTTTTCTCCTTTGTTAACATATATAAAAATGATATCATAAAAGAAATATATTTACAATAAATGAAATAAAAAAATAAAACGACAAATTTCTCTATTAGAAATCTGTCGTTTTTGTTTGGAGGCGCCTATCGGAATCGAACCGATGATCAGAGTTTTGCAGACTCGTGCCTTACCGCTTGGCTAAGGCGCCATTTTTTGCAACAAGCTAATTATAAACTAAATAGACGAAAATAGCAAGTCTTTTTGAAAATAAATAGAAAGAAAAGATAGTTGACATAATGGATTGAATGTTAAAATTAAAAATGCTATAATATAAACAGATCTTGTTGATCAGTTCTTAGGCGAATAATTTCGAAAGGAGAATTAGTATGAACGAAATCAACAAATCCGCGATGATTGATGACTTGGTTGAATTATTGAGGATTCGGTCAGTAACGGGGTGCAACCTGGGAAGGTTTAGGTGTCATGAGACAATCCGGCAGATGGCAAACCGGTTCGGCTTCAATGCCACGTCACATGCAAGCGGCCAGGTAATGGTCGTGT
>Ga0247609_10005220_pt1 | contig 12800 bp, 13 predicted proteins | sample 172DNAGHGlowgp2_FD_193487 | JGI IMG/M metagenome (GOLD analysis project Ga0247609, IMG submission 193487) | Sheep rumen microbial communities from Palmerston North, Manawatu-Wanganui, New Zealand - 1728 DNA GHGlow gp2 | ecosystem: Host-associated > Mammals > Digestive system > Stomach > Rumen ...
TGGTTTATGCATATACACAATAACGATGGTATAGGTTTTCCATATGGTCTTGAATTAACTACTGTATTATCATCAATCATATTAATGTCTAGCAAAGCTTATGCTTGCTATGAGAAGGATGATGTAAAAGAATCGTTTTACATTGCATTTGCCGCAATAGCTATATTCTTTGGCTTGATTTTTTATACAGCTGATTTATGCTTATGGATCCCGCTAGGAATATCAATAGGAGCAATTATATATGCCATATTAGTTGTTCCAATGATATCTGTGTTTTTACCTAGTGGTAATAATGATGAAAATACTGGTAAAAAAACAATTGAAGAATAAATACAATATCTTGTTAATAAAATTGATATAAAACGTAATACTATTTATGTATAATATCATACGGTGAGATTTATGATACTTATTATCGCAAATATTTTATCTTTAATGGGTAATACTTTATTTACTTCTTCAGCATTATTAAAGAATAAGAAGAAGATATTAGTATTCCAAAATTCAAATTATATATTATCTACTATTGCAGAAATATTACAAAAAGCATATAGTGCAACTATGCAAGAGATGACTGCTTTCTTTAGAAATATTGTTTTATTATTTGTAAAGGATGATAAAAAGAAAACAAAGTTAGTAGTATCTCTAATATTCTTAGTTATTGCGGTAGTAGGTGGAGTTTTATTTAATATATTTTTAAGCAATAATGTTTGGTATGGTTATTTACCAATATGTGCAACAATTGTTTATTCAACATTTGTTATTATAACTTTTGTTAAAGAAATGGATGAAAGAATAGCGGAAATATTAATTAAAATTGGTTTAATTTTTAATTCAATATTCTGGTTAACTTATGGATTCTTTGTAATGCTATATCCTGTTATTATATTTAACTGTTTAACATTAATATTATCCATTATAACTATAGTTATTAGAACTAAAGAAATAAGAAAAGAAAAAAGAGAAAAAGCTTTAGTATAGCGCTTTTTTAAAGGGAGAAAAGTATGAGAAGTGAGTTAAATGTTAATAAAAAAACTGCATATTTCTATTCATTAGCTTACTTTTTAGTAATCATTTTTTCTCTTACATTTGCTTTTCCTGTTGCTTTTATGAGATATCATGGATGGTTAACTAAAAACACAAAAATGAATGGTAGAAAATTAGTGTTTGATGGTAGAACTAAATCACTATATATTATTTATATTACTGGTGTTATATTTGGTACGCTAACTTATGTTTTTTTTACTTTTATTACAGCATTCATAGCTGTTTTGCTTGACAAAAATGGATATGGAACTGTATTGTTTAAGAGCTTAGTTTTTAAATTTTATAGAATTGTACCTACATTGTTCTTTGTATTATTTATTACATCTAGGTTTTATAAGTATAGAGCATTACATACTCATTTTGAAGATACAGTTGATGGCAAATCAGAAATAAGATTAGAGTTATTAAAGATTATTCTATCTTCACTTATTTTTAAAATTATTATTGTCCTTATAAACATAGTAGGTTATCCGTTTGCGATGAATATAAGAGAACGTTTCTTGATTAGTAGAAAATATATAGATGGTGAAAACTTAAAATTTAATGGAAGCATAGGTAGAATATGCTTAACATGGTATTTAGGATTGCTCTTTACTGTGTTAACATTTGGATTCTATTTTCCGTATTTATTCTTTAAATTGAATGAATATATCATTGTTAATACTACTTTAAAGTATAAAAAACAAGAGTTTATGCCTTTCTGCTTTTAATAAAAATGACTACGAAAAAGTCATTTTTTATTTTTTGCCTTTAAAAAATATAATAATTATGTTATTATATTATAGTACGAAAATGGAGTGATGAAATTATGGATTTTAATCATAGAGAAATAGAAGCTAAATGGCAAAAATACTGGGATGAACATGAAACATTTAAAACTGATGTTTATGACTTTTCTAAGCCTAAATATTATGTATTAGATATGTTCCCATATCCATCAGGACATGGACTACATGTAGGACATCCAGAAGGATATACTGCAAGTGATATCGTAAGTAGAAAGAAAAGAATGGAAGGATATAACGTATTACATCCAATGGGATATGATTCATTTGGACTTCCAGCAGAACAATATGCTATTACTACAGGTAATAACCCAGAAGGCTTCACACTTAAAAACATTGAAACATTTACAAGACAACTTAAGATGTTAGGATTCTCATTTGACTGGGATAAGCAAGTATCAACTTGTGATCCTAAATATTATAAGTGGACACAATGGATTTTTAAGCAATTATATGCAGATGGATTAGCTAAACAAATTGATATGCCAGTAAACTGGTGTGAAGAATTAGGTACAGTTTTAGCTAATGATGAAGTTATAGATGGCAAGAGTGAACGTGGAGGATATCCTGTTGTTAAAAAGAATATGAAACAATGGGTATTAGATATTCCTAAATACGCTGAAAGATTACTTGATGGTTTAAATGAAATTGATTGGCCGGAATCTACTAAGACAATGCAAAGAAACTGGATTGGTAAATCAATTGGTGCTCATGTAACATTTAAAGTAGATAAAACAAATTATAACTTCACTGTATTTACAACACGTTGTGATACATTATTTGGAGCAACTTATTGTGTATTAGCTCCTGAACATGATTTAGTAGATAAGATTACTACTCTTGATAAAAAAGCAGAAGTTAAAGCTTATAAAGAAGCTTGTGCTAAGAAGAGTGAAACAGAAAGAACTGAATCAAAAGAAAAAACAGGAGTATTCACTGGTGCTTATGCAGTTAACCCTGTTAATGATAAATTAATCCCAATCTTTATTTCTGATTATGTACTTGCTACTTATGGTACAGGTGCTATTATGGCTGTACCTGCTCATGATCAAAGAGATTATGATTTTGCTAAGAAATTCAATCTAGAAATAATCCAAGTTTTAGAAGGTGGAGATATCTCTGAATGTGCTTATGAAGAAGATGGTCTACATATCAATAGTGGCTTCCTTAACGGATTAAACAAAGAAGATGCTATTAATAAAATGGTTGAATTTCTAGAATCTAAAGGTATTGGTTCTAAGAAGATTACTTATAGACTTAGAGAATGGATCTTTGCTCGTCAAAGATACTGGGGTGAACCAATTCCAGTAGTTCATTATAATGGTTATGATGAAGTATTACCAGATGATGAATTACCATTAGTGTTACCTGAACTTGATGATTATAAACCAAAAACAAGTGGTACTGCACCGCTAGAAAATGCTACTGAATGGAAGATGTATAAGAATAAGAAAACAGGCGAAATTGGTAAGAGAGAAACTAATACAATGCCTGGTTCTGCAGCTAGTTCATGGTATTTCTTAAGATATATTGATGCACATAATGATAAAGAATTTGCTAACTATGAGTTATTAAAGCATTGGTTACCAGTTGATTTATATGTAGGTGGACCTGAACATGCTGTTGGTCACTTATTATATTCAAGATTCTGGAATAATTATTTATTCGATAAAGGATTAGTTCCAGTAAAAGAGCCATTTAAGAAATTAGTTCACCAAGGTATGATTTTAGGATCTAATGGTGAAAAGATGAGTAAGTCTAGAGGTAACGTAGTTAATCCTGATGATGTAGTTAGAGATTATGGTGCTGACTCACTAAGATTATATGAAATGTTTATGGGGCCACTTATGGCAGAAAAGCCTTGGAGTGAAGCTGGCCTTGATGGTGCTAGACGTTTCTTAGACAGAGTATATAGATTTATTACTGGTGTTAATTCAAATACCGAATTTGTAGATGAACCAACTCCAGCACTTGATTTAGTATATAACCAAACAGTAAAGAAAGTATCAGAAGACTTTGATAACTTATGCTTCAATACTGCAATCAGCCAAATGATGATTTTCTTAAATGAAGCTTCTAAACAACCTAAGGTAAATAAGGGTATGGTTGAAGGATTCATTAAGATGTTAAGCCCTATTACTCCTCACCTTGGAGAAGAATTATGGGAATACCTTGGACATAATAATACAATTGCTTATGAATCATGGCCTAAATATGATCCAAATAAATTAGTAAGTGATACTATATTTATGATGGTTCAAGTTAACGGAAAACTTAGAGATAAGATTGAAGTTGCCTTAGATGAAAAAGAAGATTCTATTAAAGAAAAAGCTTTATCAAGTGATAAAGTTAAAGCATTTACTGATGGATTAACTATCGTTAAAGTAATTGTAGTTCCAAAGAAAATTGTTAATATTGTAGTTAAATAATGAAAAAGGACTTAATCGCTTGATTAAGCCCTTTTATTTTAATGCTTTCTATTTAAAATATCATCTAGTGATAAGAAACAAGCACGTGTTGCTATATCTTGAACTTCATCTAATGATATACTAATATTTCCTTTTAAAAAGTCAAAATATAATCTCATGATTCCTGCAGCATAGAAGCTTGAATAATAACTTACATTAGTACTACCTGTATGATATAACTTATGATATATTTTATTAATTGTGCTTTCTAACATTTGCTCAAATACGTTACGCATAAAATAATAAGTATCATTTTTGGCAATTCTTTTATAGAAAGTAAGATTATTCTTTATTACTGTAGTTAAGTCAATAAAAATATTATGAATATCATTTTCTGTATTCTTAAAGTTCTTACTTAATGATTTTTCTAATTCTTCTGATATAGTACTTTGAAAATCATTAATTACATCTTCAATACATCCATAATGTAAGTAGAAGGTCTTTCTACCTATATTAGCTTTATCTGTAATCATTTTTACAGTTATTTTATTGAAGTCATATTGTAATATTAATTCCATTAAAGAACTTCTAATTGCACTTTTTGTCTTTTCAACTCTCTTATCCATATAATCCTCCTACACAATATATACACAAATGAGTATTTTTACACAATATTGTAAAAATGGTTATTGATTATACGATGATTATATCATAAAATGAAAAAGGTTTAAATATAAAATGAGGTGTTAAGATGAACGATTACAAAATTTTTATTGATTTATCTTGCGATATCGATGGAGATTATGTTAAAGAAAACAATATAGGATTTGTTCCTATGGAATATCAAATAGGAGAAGAAACAAAAGTAAGTTCTTTCGTAGAAAGTGATGAAGTAATGAAAAATTTCTATAAGGCAATGAAAGATGGATTAATTACTTCAACAAGTCAAATAACTCCATATAAATATGTTGATTATTTTAAACCATTCTGTGAGAAGAATATAGATATCTTATATTTGCCTTTATCAAGCGGCTTATCGCAAACTTATTCAAGTTCTAAAATGGCAAAAGAAGAATTACTTAAGAAATATCCTAATATTAAAATAGAAATTCCTGATACATTATCAGCAACAGCAGGAATAAGCTTACTTGCTCACCTTGCAGTTGATAATAGAAATAGCGGAATGACTATTGAAGAAAATGCTAAATCAATAGTAGATGCAGTAAAGAAAATAAAAGCAACTTTCCTAGTTGAAAACTTAACATATTTAAAGCGTGGCGGAAGAATTAAAGCTTCTACAGCATTCATTGCTGGTGCTCTAAATATTAAGCCAGTTCTAATTATAAATAAAGAAGGTAAGCTTGAAACAATTGCTAAAAAGCATGGTATTAAGAAAGCTGCTTCATATATTGTTGATACATTTAATGAAGAATGGGATGGAGAACATAAGTTAGTTTATATCTCTCATGCAGATGCAATTGATACAGCTAATTATGTAAAAGATAAATTACTTGAAGAACATCCTGACCTTTCAATTAAAATTGTAATGATTTCACCTATCATTGGTGCTCATGTGGGGCCTGGTATGTGTGCATTATGTAATTTTATTAAATAACACTGAAATTTCAGTGTTTTTTTTGTTATAATATATATGGTGATTGATATGGATATTATTAGAAGAGCAGAAGAAAAAGATATAGATAGTTGTATAAATCTTTTAAAACAGGTTTGTAGTGTTCATGCTAAAATAAGACCTGATTTATTTAAAGATGGCATGACTAAATATGATAGTAATGATTTAAAAGGAATATTTAAAAATGATGATAGACCTGTATTTGTATTTGAAAGTGATAAAAAAGTATTAGGTTACATATTCTGTGAAATAATAATTTATAATAGCATCGTTAATCCAAAATGCATTAAAACTTTATACATTGATGATCTATGCGTTGATGAAAATAGTAGAGGTAAACATATAGGTAAGAAGCTATATGAATATGTTTTAGAATATGCTAAAAGTATAAATTGCTATAATGTAACACTTAATGTTTGGGAAGGTAATGATAACGCAAGAAAGTTTTATGAGGCTTGTGGAATGAGTGTTCAAAAGACTTATATGGAAAAAATATTATAGACTACATATCGCTTTATATAGCCGTTTTTCATATTACAAGTAAAAATCTACTCATTTTATATTAAAATATCGCAAAAATTATGTTATAATTAATTTATGATAAATTAATCGTTCGAAGGGGGCGTTATTATGGATAAATTCAAATCCATTATAAAAGCATTACTTTTTGGCGCTATAATGCTTTTATTTTTGGTTTGTCCAGCTTTAATCGCTAAAGCACTAAAATTATCAGCAAATAGAGCATTAATTTTCCAAGGTGGTATGGCTTTATTAAGTATAATTATTCCAGTATTTTATATTGGACATAAGAATTATAGTTCAAGTGATATTGGCTTTAATAAATTTACAAAACCAACATTTAAAAGATTATTATTCTATTTTCCATTATTCCTTCCATTACTTGCATTATTAATTGCATTTAATAAGAATACTGGATTCAAATCATTAGTTGTATATGCATTTTATGCAGGAAGCTTAGCAATTGCTCTAGAAGTTTATTTCAGAGGCTTAATACAAAAAGAATTAAGGGGAAAATTCAATGTATTAGTTGCTTTAATAATTGCTGCTGTTATCTATGCAGGATGCAATATGTATTACTTCAATAGAATAACTAGCTACAAGCAAATTATTCTAATATGTTCATTCTCATTCTGTGTAGCTGGTATTACAGGTATTGTTATTGAAAGTAAAGGAAATATTATTTTCACTATTCTATTCAATGCCATCTATCTATTATTAACTATTAGCTTTACAGGTGGAGGAAAGAAATTATTATTATCTCAAGGAATCTGTATGGGAATTCTATTCGTTTATGGTGTATACTTATTAGTTCTATACTTTAAAGATCATAAAGTTGAAAAAGTAGTTGAACAAGAAGAACCTAAAAATGATGAATTTGATGAAGAAGGAAATATTACTTTAGAATAAACCACGAATTCGTGGTTTATTTTTAGGATGGCTGGTGTTTATGGATATTGTAAATGAATCTGAATTTAGTGTTGATGAAATAACTAAAGAAACCATTAAATGTATGAGACTATCAGGTAAGAGATTATTATTCTTAATACTTTTAGTTTCGGTATTTGTATGCTTAGGTATTGCAGGAGTAATCTATTCAGTTATTCAAAAGAAGAATGTTTCAGATTTTGCTGTAATTTTAGGATGCTTTGTTATTTTATTACTTATGTTATTATATTTTAAATTCATGCATCCAAAAAGCATTAGAAGAAGTTATGTAAAAGAATTTGGTGAAGTTATTACTTTCTCTTATGTATTCCATATTAATAGAGTAGATTGTAAAACTACATCAGTTAATACTTCAAATAAAGCTGTCTTTAAATACGAAGAATTAAAGAAAGTAGTAGAAGATAAAGGAATACTTAGATTATATATTGGTAAAAGAAATTTTATACCAGTAAAAATGGAAAACTTTAAAGACAATGAATATGAAAAGATTAAGAAATCTTTTGATAATTTAAATGTTAAATATATTACTAAAAAATAGAAATAAATAGAAAATACTATCAATGAAATTCAATTGATAGTTTTTTTATGGTATAATGCATTTGAAGGTGATATTATGTTAGATTTTCATATGCATACAACCTATTCAGATGGAACTGATAATATAAATGAAATAATAGATAAAGTAAGAACTTTTGATTATTTTTCTATTACAGATCATGATTCAATTGAAAGTGCTAAATATATTACAAATAATGGCTTAGTATTGCCAAATTATGTAAGAGGAGTAGAACTTTCAACTACAGATAATCATCAATCAGTTCATATTCTTTTCTATAATTATGATATTAATAATAAGGTATTAAATGAGATTATAGAAAGAATTGATTCTAATAGGAAAGAAAGATTACTAGAACGTATTAATATTTTAAAAAATGAATATAATATAGATTTTAAAAAAGAAGATATAGATTATCTTTTAAGCCTTCCTAATCCAACTAAACCTAATATCGCTAGTATTATAGTTAAATATGGGTATGCTGAAAACATTGATGTTGCGATTAAAGAATTCTTATATCATAAACTAGCGGCTAAAAAACTTACTTCTGAATATGTCATTAAAAGTCTAAAGAATGAAGATGGTATATTAGTATTTGCTCATCCACTAGGTGGAATAGGAGAACAAAGAGTAGATAGCTTTACTCTAAAAGAAAGATTAAGTAGATTTATTGAATATGGAATTAAAGGAATAGAATGTTGTTATAGTTTATATAACGATGATGAACAAAAATTCCTAATAGAACTTGCTAAAGAAAACAATCTAATTATTAGTGGTGGATCTGATTATCATGGTAAAAATAAGAAAGTAGAACTAGCTACTTTATCAAGTGATGATAATGATAATTATAAGCATATTAATCTAATGAATTTTATTAAGCGCTAAATGCGCTTTTTAATATAATTAATTATATTTAAAAGAATCGGTTTATATGTTATAATTTAAAACAAGGAGTGATACATATGTTAGAAAATGTCATTAAGAAATTAAAAGAATTAGGTATTGAATATGATTATGATAATGACGATGATGCTGAAATAGTACAATTAGCTTATAATTATGATTTTGGCTCTTTCCCTTGTGAATTTAGTTATGATAAAGAAACAAAGGAAATGAAATTTTATTCAGAATTATTAGAATTTGATCAAGAAGATCGTGAAGAAGCTATTCTAGTATGTCAATTATTAAATTATGATACTTTTGCTTTAAAGTTCTATATGAGTGATGAAAATGCACTTGCAGGTGAATGCTATATATTTGGAGATAAATTAACTGATGAACAATTAGATGTAATCTTTGATGATTTTGAAACAATAGAAGAAACTATTTGTCCATACTTTTAGGATGTGTTAATTTGAAGAAAACATTCATTACAAGGATACCTGATAAACCAGGGTCCTTTTTAAAACCAGTTAAGATAATATCAAATTTAGGATTAAATATAACTAGAGTTAGTTATAACAATGCAATTGACACTAACATCCTTTTTATAGAAGTAGAAGGAGATAAATCTTTAATAGATGAAGCATATGAATCATTAAAAAGCGATAATTTCTTGTTTAAAGAAGACAAATCAAATGTTATTTTGATGGAGTTTAAATTATTAGATAAGCCTAATAGTTTATTACCTATATTAGAAATAATTAATGAATTTGATTTTAATATTTCGTATATAAGTTCACAAGAAAACAATACTGATTATCAGTATTTTAAGATGGCTTTATTTATTGATGATCCAGATAAAGTAGAAGAATTCTTGCATAAAGTAACAAAACATTGTAATGTAAGAATAATTACATACGATAAGACTGAAAAAAGTCTTGATAACACCGTTTTTTATATTTCGTTTGCTAATGAACTTGCTAATAAATTAGATTTAGATAAAGATAATATTAGAGGTTTAATTGAAAACTCTAATTTAGTTATGCAATTATTAGATGAAAAGAACGAAAGTCCTCATAAAACATTTGAATACATTGCTAAATTTGGAGATCTATTAAACAAATATAGGGGTTTAAACTTTAAACCTAGAATTATGTCTAAAGACTTTGATAATTTTAAACTTATATCTATAGAACCACCTTGCGGTTCTAATATTTATATCGTTATGAAAGATGATACATTAATGTTTATTGATTCAGGCTTTAGAACATATCTACTTGAAATGAAGAGTTTATTAAATCATTTAATGCCAAACTTTGATTCTTTCAAGAAAGAATTAATTGTGACTCACCCAGATATAGATCACTGTGGTATGTTTGAAATGTTTGATAAGATATATGTTTCTAAAGATGCATACATTAACTTCTTAAATGAAGTAAATGGTAAGCCTAATTATAGAGAAGCATATATAGCTCATGAGCCTTATGTTAAAATAAGTAAAATCTTATCTAATTATATTCCTCCAAAATTAGAACAATTAGTTATTATCGATAATGGAAATACTAATCCATTTGATTATATTGGAGAAGTTAATTCAAATGATTTAACATATAAATTTTATTTAGGTAATGGTGGACATTCAAAAGGTGAAGTATTTATAAAATTAGATAATATTTATTTCACTGGAGATATATTAGTAAATCCATTAGGATATACTGATGCTCAAAAAGAATTTAATCTACTTGCTCCATATCTAATGACTAGTGTAAATATGAATTCAGAAAAAGCAAAAGAAGAAAGATTAAAACTTGAAAAACTAATATCTGATAGTGATATTATATGCTATGGTCATGGCATGCCAAGATTATAAAAGAAATATAAGAAAGACATTTAAACTATGTAATGAATTATGATATAATAATAACGGAGTGATTATTATGGCAAATGCTAAATGCTTAAATTGTACAGCTATGTTTCAACTTAGTTATCCAAAACAGTCATCTGTAAGAATCCAATGCCCTAAATGTGGAAATAAGGCTACAGTAAGGGATTGTTACGTTGAATACGATAAATACATGAAGGCTAAAACTGAGGATTCTTTAAAGAAAAAAGAAGAGGAATTAAAGAAGAAGGAAGCTGAACTTAAAGCTAAGGAAGAAGCTTTAAAGAAAGCTCAAACTAAAGTTGTTAAAAAAGTTGAAATTAAAAAAGATGGTAGAACACAAATTATGTATAAAGATGGAGTCTACATTGGAGATGTAATTGTTTCTAATGGTAAGAGAGTTCGTCAAGGTGTTGGTACATTCAAGAGTAATGATGGGGATGTGTTTGAAGGAACATGGAACAATGATTTACTAGAAGGTGAATGTGAACAAAAATATGCAGATGGTACTTTCAATGCTGGTACTTTTGTTAAAGGTAAATTAGTTGAAGGTAAGACTAAGAGAAACTTTGCTAATGGAGTTTATGAAGGAGATATCCTAAATGGCTTATTTGATGGTAAAGGTAAAATCGTTTTACAAACAAACCAAATATATGAAGGATCCTTTGTAAAAGGTAAGCGTAGCGGTAAAGGCGTATGTATTTATCCTAATGGCGAAAAATATGATGGTATGTGGTTGAATGATATGAGAGAAGGTAAAGGCACATATTATTATTCAGGAGGCCAAAGGGAAGAAGCTAGTTGGCATGAAGGTAGACAACAAGCAAATGTCCCAACATATTATTACGATACAAATGGTGTTATAGAAGAAAGATATTATGAAAATGGAAAACTAATCAAAAAAAGAGCTTTAAATAAAAATACTGCAAGACGTGGTCAAGTAGTTGTAAAAACAAAACTTGGTCTATTTGTAGGTGATATTAGAAATAATAAGATTAATGGTGTTGGTACTTATTATTATGATAATGGCGATATTTATGAAGGTTCTTTTAGAGAGAATTTTATAGACGGAAATGGTGTTTATCATTTTGGGTCAGGAGATAGAAAAGGTGATAGACAAGAAGGTTCCTATGTAAAAAATGTTATCGTGGGTAGAGCATTCTATTACTACAAGGATGGTAGAATTGAAAGTAGACAATACAATCAACTTGGAAAACTTGTAGGTAGAAAATTATTAAATGTAAATACCGTTGAACCAGACCAAAGGGTTGTTACATTCCCTAATGGAGACATCTATGTTGGACAAATAATGGATGGTGAAAGATGCGGTAAAGGAACTTATTATTTTGCTAATGGAGAACGCTATGAAGGCTTCTTTAGAAATAATAATAGACAAGGTGTTGGTACTTATTTCTACACAAATGGTGACTATGAAAGAGGATCATTTGATGCAGGAAAGAAAAATGGACCATTTACATATACATATGCAAATGGTAAGAAAGAAAGTAGAAACTATTATAGGGATACTTTAACAGTTAGTTCACTAGCTGAAAGATTAAAAGACTGGGCAGAAGTCTAGAAAGGAAAGGATACAATTATGGAATTAAAAGGAAGTAAAACAGAAAAAAATTTAAAGGAAGCATTTGCTGGAGAATCTCAAGCAAGAAATAAGTACACTTATTTTGCAAGTGTAGCTAAAAAAGAAGGTTATGAACAAATCGCAGCTATTTTCGAAGCAACAGCTAATAACGAAAAAGAACATGCTAAGATGTGGTTCAAAGAATTACAAGGAATCGGTACAACAGTTGAAAACCTAAAGGCAGCTGCTAGCGGTGAAAACTTTGAATGGACTGATATGTATGAAAGAATGGCTAAGGAAGCTGAAGAAGAAGGATTCAAAGCATTAGCTATTAAGTTTAGAATGGTTGGAGCAATCGAAAGAGAACACGAAAAGAGATATTTAGCTTTATTAAACAATATCGAAATGCAAAAAGTATTCGAAAAATCAGAAGAAACTATGTGGGAATGTAGAAACTGCGGACACTTAGTAATTGGAAAGAAAGCACCTCAAATTTGTCCTGTATGCGCTCATCCACAAAGCTATTTCGAAGTTAGAAAAGAAAACTACTAGAATAAAATT
>Ga0247609_10005222_pt1 | contig 12798 bp, 9 predicted proteins | sample 172DNAGHGlowgp2_FD_193487 | JGI IMG/M metagenome (GOLD analysis project Ga0247609, IMG submission 193487) | Sheep rumen microbial communities from Palmerston North, Manawatu-Wanganui, New Zealand - 1728 DNA GHGlow gp2 | ecosystem: Host-associated > Mammals > Digestive system > Stomach > Rumen ...
TGATTTTTTACTTTTGATTTTATCTTTTGTATTGTTAATATAATCGTAAAAATATTTATTAATAGTATAGGTGCCGTTGCCATAGTCTAACAATCCTTTACCCATAAAATCACCATCCTTAAAACAACCTCGATATCGTTTTCCATCGCTTGTTATCAATTCACCATCGTTCCCTTCGTATTTTCCTTTCTTAAAATATCCTTTATATCGTTCTCCATTGAATTTTATTAGTTCACCTTTTCCGTTAAAGTCGCCGTTTTTAAATTCACCTTCATATCTAATTGAAGAATCTATTAACAAACCTTTACCTTCGTATTTTCCATTTTTAAATTCTCCTTTATACCATTCTCCATTGAATTTTATCAGTTCGCCTTTTCCGTTAAAGTCGCCGTTTTTAAATTCTCCTTCATATCTAATTAAAGAATCTATTAACAAACCTTTACCTTCGTATTTTCCATTTTTAAATTCTCCTTTATATCGATCTCCATTTAGTTTTATTAGTTCGCCTTTTCCGTTAAAGTCGCCGTTTTTAAATTCTCCTGTATATCGATCTCCATTGAATTTTATTAGTTCACCTTTTCCGTTAAAGTCGCCGTTTTTAAATTCTCCTGTATATCGATCTCCATTGAATTTTATTAGTTCACCTTTTCCGTTAAAGTTATCATTTCTAAAATCTCCACAATATTGCTCATTATTTTCACAAATTATTATTCCTTTACCATTCTTTAAGTTTTTTCTAAAACCACCTCTGTATTTATACCCAAAACCGTCTTGAAAATATCTTTCTTCACCATCTTCATCATTTAACAAAAAATTTTCATCTATATACGAATTATATATTGCTTTTCCATTTTTACAGAACGAATGTTTTTTTTCTGTAAAATAATTGCTTGTTGGTTTTCCATTTTTATAAAGGTATTCTTTTATTTCATATTTCTTTTCTTTTTTAGGACTAAAAGTTTGTTTAGAGATATCAACATTAAATTCTCCATAATAAATAAATTTATTTTTAGGATTTATAACAATCCCATAGCCATCTTTAAACCCAACATATTTTAACCCATCCTTTATTATTGTTATAAGATTCATAAGTGTGTTTCTATAAGCAGTGTTTTGTTGAAAGTTTCTATCAACAGAACTTTGTTGAAAGTTTTTATAAGCTGTGCTTTGTTGCAATTTTCTATAATTGTCACTTTGTTGAAAAAAATCATCAATGTCTTTAAAATTTAATAATTCCCCAATTCCATCGCCATTAATATAATATTTTGTCTATCAAAATCAAATAAATAGTTTTGTTCATCGTCATACATTAAATAATCGTTTTTATCAAAATCTGTATCTTCTTCTATTATAGAACTATCTTCACTGTTCATAAAATTACATATAATTTTATCAAAAAAACAAAAAAAAGCAAAAATGTTTTACATCATTCACTACCAATTAACTGGTTTTAATTTATAATTAAAAAGTATTATAGATAGAATATATTGAATTATTTTTGTATTACCGATACCAAACTTATACAATTTCATGCAATCTACAATCTTTTATGATAAAGAATTTATATTAAATTTTCCACAATCAAGTTTATTAAAATTAATTTTTAATCACTTTTCTATTTTTTATAAAAATTTGTTATTTCTCTACCTTTATTTAAATCAACCACAACATTGTTATTGTTTTTATAATTTGATATTATTGGTAAAACCAAATTATTCCTATTTATATTTTGTTTATTTTTATGAATATCGTTTTTATATTTCAACATTTTTTCTCTATAAAAGATATTTAAATTATCTCTTTTTTTTATAAATGGTAGATTTAAATTATTATTTTTATTCTTATTATTGTTTTTTGTTGTTTTTTTTATTAATTGATTTTTTTTATTAACATTTATTGTAAAAGCATTATTTTCTATTTTATATTCTAAAAAATGTTTTGATTTTTTTATTTTTTCATCTTCAAGTATTTTATTTTTTTCTTTAAGTTCGGTATTTTCTTTAAGAATTTTTAAAGAAGCATACTTTGGATATTCTGGATATTTAAAATGTTCTCCATGTTTTAATATAAAATCTGCAATTTCAACCCCGTTAATATCGTAATATTTCCCAGATTGTATAAAACCCTCTTTCCATATTCCTTTAAATTTTAAGCCATCATTAAATATAAAGTCACCTTCGCCTTCAAATTTAAAATTTTTTACTTGTACTAAAATTTCACCTCCTTTTTCTTCACGATATAACTCTCCATTGCATAAATCATTGTCTTTAAATTCACCTTTATGATATTTATTATTAAGCAAATTAAGACATCCTTTTCCATCAAAACAAACTTTCATATTACAACCTTCTTTTACCATTTTAGCTCCACCGACATAAGCAACGTCATAGTTTTCATCATCAATATTATTGTTTTTGTTATATATTAATGTTTTTATGTATTTATATCTTTTATTATTTTCATCTAAATTTCCTATATGTTTTAAAACAATTTTATCCATACTGTTATCAAAAAAATACCATTTTTTTTCTTGCATATCTTCTTGATATTTATCTGTGTTCATATACAAACGTGATAAAGAATTATTCACAATAGTTTCAACATAACTTATCTCTCCTTTATAATATCTTATAACAGAATTTTTAAATAATTCATTATCTTTTAAATATTTTATTTTTTGTAAAAAATTACTTATATTTTTCGGAGATTGATTACTATTTTTTATTTGTTTTACAAAACTTTGTAACAAATCTTTATCATCAGCAATGTCTGAAAGTTTAATTTCTTTAAAATTGCTTATCGTTATTTCTTTTTCTTTTTGTTCCCCTTCTTCAACATATTTATATTTAAATGTATATGGTTCATCTTTAATAACCGTATCTAATGCATCTTTAAATAGCCCATTGTCAATTAAATATTCTCTCCAATAACATAAATCATGAGGAATTTGTAAAAACTTAATTTTGTTATCATGTTTTAAACAACAATAATATTTAAAAAAATGATCTTTATTCAAATCGACATATTGTTGATGGTATAAATATCCAGATTTATCATTTGGTTTGTTTGTAATAAATCTTTTTAAACCAATTTTGCTATTTTTATTAATTACATTTTGACTACTTATACCATATTCACTTACAGCAAAACTTACAAAACCAATACAATTGTTTGTGTTTTTTACAACGTCTTCAATAATATCTTTTACACTGTAACCATTAAGATTAGATAATGCACCCTTACAAGCATGCGATGAAATGTAAAAACTTTTTATATCTTTATTCTCTTTAAAAGAATTTAAATATTTCACAGTATCATTATCGATATCTTCTCCAAAACAAATACTTCTATCAAAAACCCAAGGCGATTCATTAAAATATCCGTGTTTGACTATTATTATTTTAACATGTTTATCTTTTTTTTGTTCATATGTTTCTTTCTTTATTTTTTTCTTATCTTTATTTACATCAAAATACTTAACTTTTCTTGTTTCAATTCTATTTGCTTCTTCTTTAACATCAGTTTCATCAAATATAATTAAATTAGATTGTTCTTTTTTAATTTTATCTTTTTTAGAAACATTGTAGCCTGTATGATATTGGTCAATAAAACGATCGCCGTCAATATATTTATATTCTACTTTACCTTCTTTTACTCCATTAAAAAAAGAACCTTCAGCCTGAACACCATTACCCAATAATAAAGTTCCTTCACCATGACGCTGAAGTTTTCCATTTGCCTTTCCCATATAAATAGAACCTTTTTGTTCTACAAAAAATGCATCTCCATTTTTTAAATTTAGTTCATAAAAACCATCTCTATTAATTATAGTGCATTTTTCTACTTTTTTATCATCTTTGATAACACCGCTATATTCACCATATCCCCAATCTATAATATATCTTTCATTATATTCTTTATCATTTAAAACAAAATTTTCATCTAAAAGTGATTGAGCTTCAAACAAGTTTTTATCACCATTTTCCGAAGTGTTATATATTTCTATATCATATTTTTTATCTTTTTTTGGTTTAAATATTTTTTGATCAAAATTAATATCAAAATTACCATAATAAACATATTTATTCGCAGATTCTTTTGGTTTTCTCATAACAATCCCATAACCATCTTTTAGGCCAACATATTTTAAATTATCTTTTTGTAGTTCTATAATTTCATTTTTATTTTTGTCTCTAAAAAACTTTGCAACTGTATTATTTTTTAACAAACATTCAACAGTTTGCTTGTCATAATTAAACAAAATGTCAATGTCTTTTTCTATAATTTTATTAATATCATTATTTTGCATAATATATATATATATATATTATATTAAAAATAAAAAAAATAAAAACATATTTTTACTTTATTCTAAAAAGATATACATATAAAACTTATTTTAACCAATATCATTCAATGGTCGAAAGATAAATGAACGAGATAAAAAAACAATTTACATAAAACAAAAAAAAGAAAAGCATACATTAAAACAAGAAATTTTGAAACTATTTTAGATTAGGTTGGCATTCATAACATAAAATAAATAAAATTCAAAACACCAAAATTATTTATGTATCGCTATTCCAAAAGCATCAAGTATTGCTTCCGGTATAATTTCACTAACTGTTGGATGGGCAAAAATTGTTGCATCAAAATCATCTGGTAATAATTCCGCACTCTTTCCAACAGAAATTGCATGTATCATTTCTGTCATATTTGCACCAATCATATGACATCCTAAAAGTTCATTTGTTTTTTTATCAAAAATTACTTTTATAAAATTATCAAGTTCATTCGTTGCAATAGATTTTCCATTTCCAACTCCTGAAAAAGTCCCAATTCTATATTCTAAACCTTGCTCTTTACATTTTTCTTCCGTTAGCCCAATACTTGCGATTTGCGGAAATGAATAAACACAAGATGGAATATTATTTTTATTTAATTTAACCATTTTTGAATGTTTTAATTTCCATTCTTTGTTTGCAATATCATCTGCAACAATAATACCTTCTCTACTTGCTTTATGCGCTAACCAAGGACCATAAGTGCAATCACCTATTGCATAAATATTGTTTATATTTGTTTTACACATTTCGTCTGTTTTTATACAATTTTTATCAACCAAAACTCCTGTTTTTTCAAGCCCAAAACCTTCAATATTTGGTATAACACCTATTGATAAAATTAACTTATCAGCAACTATTTTTTGTTTTTCTCCATTTATTTCATATTCAATTTCAACTTGTTTTTTATTGTTTTTTTCTATTATTTTATGAGATAAAATTTTTGCCTCTGTTTTAATATCTATTCCATTTTTAATAAATAAATTTTTTGCTTTTTTTCTAATCTCATCATCTTCTGTTGTCAAAATATCTTTATTGTGTTGTAATAAAACTACTTTTGAACCAATCGAATTATAAAAACTTGCAAATTCTACACCTATAACGCCACCACCTATTATAACAAGTTTTTCTGGTATAGTTTTTGGCAACATTGCCCCTTTATAAGTACAAATTAAATCATTATCAATTTCATTTTCGTATTCTTTAATTCTTGGACTTGCTCCGGTTGCAATTACAAAATATTTTGCTTTTATTATTTCAATTTTTCCATCGTTTGTTTTAACTTCTAATGTATTTTTATCTTTAAAAACCCCGTAACCTTTTACAAGTTGAACTTTGTTTTTTTTAAATAACATTTCAACCCCACTTGAAAGTTTTTTAACAACATTTCTTGAATATTCTACAATCTTATTTATATCAACATTTTCAACTTTTAATTCAACACCAAATGTTTTACTTTCTTTTACAACATTTAAACTTTCTGCACAATGTAGCAATGCTTTTGTTGGAATACATCCCCAATTTAAACATATTCCACCTATGTCTGATTTTTCAACACAAACAGTAGATAAACCATTTTGAGCACAACGTATTGCACTTACATAACCACCAGGTCCAGAACCTAAAACACAAACATCAAACATATTAAAATAAATTAATTTTTTTTATAAATTCGAATATAATAATCAATATTATAAATAAAATATAAACATATTTTTTTAAGTTTTTCCAACATAACCACCCGAAGGACGGCTATGATTTGTTTGAGGGAAGAACATTACAAAAAAAACAATTTTTCAATTTTATTTATACATTTTTTATTCTACTTCTCACTTTTTTTTAAAAATTCTTTTACAATATTTTCAGTTGTTAATTCAATATTTTTATCTTTAACTATATTAAAAACATCGTTATAAACCTGTTGTTTTGAAAAACCAAGAACAATTAAAGCATTAACTGCGTCATTTATAATATTTTTATCAACTTGTTCTTGATTGATTGCTTTTGTTTGTTTTGCATTTTTCTTTGTTTTTAAATCAAAATTATCTTCTTTTATATCAAGTAATTTTGCTTGTTTATCTTTCTTTACATTTGTTGAAAATATATTTTTATTTGTTGCGCTAAAACTTAAAACTTTTTCATTTATTTTATCAATATTTTTTAACATTTCATTTGGAATACGATTTGCAAGTTTGTTTCCTATACCACTTATTGATGCAAAAAAATCACAATTATTGCTTCTTATCGCCTCAACTATTAAATCACAAGAATATGTTGATAATATTGCTAATGCTATTTTTGGCCCTAAACTACTTAATTTAATAAATTCTTCAAAAAAACATTTTTCTTCAAAATTCAAAAAACCATAATAACTATCTTCATCTTCTTTTATTATTTCTTTTATATAAACAATAACTTTTTCACCAACATTTAATGATAAAATATCACTTGTTTTCATTATAACTTCATATCCAACCGAACAATCATTTGTATGAATGTCTATTAAAGCAATATTTTTATAATATCCAGAAAATACACCACAAATTTTTCCTATCATAATCAATTAAAATTAAATCATAAAAAAGAAATATCAAGAAAATATTTTTTGTTTTTTTTGTTTTTTTTTGCTAAAATATAGAAGTATATTTTATGGAATCAATAGAGGAACAAAACAATTTGTCGTTAGAAAACTATTTAAAAGAATTGAAAGACAAAGAAAAAGTTGATATAAAATTTGAAGAAGAATATTGTGATAAAGATTTTATTATCAAAGAAAATCAATATGGTTATTATGAGGAACCAAACGGGATTATCGATATATTTACTATTAAAAATGGACAAATCTATGTTAAAGAATTTAAAAAAATAGATCTAACTAAACACAAGAAAATAACCTTTGAAGCTCAAATAGACAAAGATTACAATATAAAAGATTTTTTAAATAAAGAGGCTATCTGTGAAGGTAATGAATATAATAATGATGGTTATATTACATACAATGGAACATTTGTTAACAACAAAACAAAACATTTTAATGGAAAGGAATATAATAATGGGCGACTAATTTTTGAAGGTAATTTTTCATACGGTGAACGCAATAAAGGAGAATATTACGAAAATGGAAAATTAAAATATAAAGGTATGTTTAATAAGGGAAGATATGATGGTGAAGGGGAAGAATACAATAATGGACAACTAATATATAAAGGTAATTTTAAAAATGGAGAAAGAAATGGAAGAGGCGTTGAATATTACTATAAAATCTATAAAAATGAAGAACTAAAAATTGAATACGAAGGTGAATTTAAAAACGACAATAGACATGGTGAAGGCGTAATATACGATCAAACAACAGGAAAGAAATTATATGAAGGTACTTTTGATGAAGGATATTTTAGAAAAGGTAAAGAATACGATTTTGAAGAAAAACTTGTATATGAAGGCATGTTTAATCAAAACGGAAAACATGATGGCAGTGGTACAAAGTTTGATCCAACAACCGGGGAAATAACGTGTGTTGGGTTTTTTAAAAATGGTAAAATTTGCAATGGTATAGAAAAAGTAGAAGGAAAGTTTGAAAAACATGCTTTTGGATATTCAATATATGGAAAAGGTAAAGTATATAAAGATTATCAACTTTTATATGAAGGTTATCTTGAGAACGATATATCTAATGGGCAAGGAAAAGAATATTACGTAGAAGAAATAGATGAAGGAAATATGACAGAACTTGAAATTAAAAATCTGCAAAAAAAAAAACCAATACTTTTTTATGAAGGTAATTTTTATTATGATCAAAAAACAGGCAATGGTAAACTTTTTGACGTAAATGGAAAAAAAATTTTTGAAGGTTTTTTTAACAATAATTATCTTCAATGTGGTGTGGAATACAATGACAAAGGTGAAGTTGTATATATTGGAACATTTACTGATGTTACTAAACATTATTCAAACAATACATATATCGATAATTGCGTTGGTGATAAAGAGATTGGTATTACATACAATAAAAACATAGCTCATTTAAACGAACTTAACAAAACAAGTGCAAATAATTTTATAGAAAATGCAAAAACAATAGGAAGCACAAAATGGTTGCGAGATTTTATTAAAGATAGTTTAAAAAATAACAAAGAAACATGCACATTAAAACGAGATAACGAAACAATAACATTTGATAAATTAACTGGAGACGTTAAAAATAATAAAGAGCAAGTTATTTGCAATGTATATAATATAAGTGATGAAAGAAAGCAAAATTTAAAAAAATTAAGAGAAATGATTAACAAAAAAAATAATATATCGTTAGAAAATAAAAATAAACAAATAAAACATAAAAATAAAAAATTGCTAAATACTTCGGTTATTGTTTTAGACGAAAAATCAATATAAAAATAAAAATTGACTTTTAAAAATAATATTTAAATTAAATTTTGATTCTCAAAACACATTGCCTGTGTGGTGGAATTGGTAGACACAAGGGACTTAAAATCCCTCGAAGGTTAACTTCATGCCGGTTCAAGTCCGGCCATAGGCACCATTTATTTATTTATTGTTTTTTCTTGAATTTTTGTATTATCTAAATTCATAAACTTATTATTATTATTTTTATTAACATTTTCACTAACATTATTACCGGTTTCTTGTGTGTTTTCTTTTGTTTTTTCGCTTTCAACCTTTGGTTCTGTTTTTTGATTTTGATTTAAACCATTATCTTTATTATTTTCATTGTTTTTATTATTTTTATCACTTTTAAACATCTTCATGACTGAATTTGCAATCAATGCTAAAACCAATATTGCAAGAGGCCCAACCGTACAAGATAGTGTTATTATTGCAACAAGAGCCATATTGTATGTATTTTTACTTGTTATTTTATTAAAATATTGTTTTATATTTTCAAACATTGCAAATAACCAGCATTATTTTATTAAATTTGAAATAAAAAACAATTTTTATTAAATAACTATCTATCAATTTCTTCAATTCCTTTTTTACCAATTCTTATTTGTTTAGGAATTCCAAGCAAATCTGCTATTGTGAATTTTTCACCTATTGATTTATCCGTATCATCATACAAAACATCAAAACCTTTTTGCAACAATTCATTATATTTTTCTTCACATTTTTTTGTATTTTCTTCATTTTTTGGGTCTAAATTTATTAACATAACATCAAAAGGTGAAATTGATTTTGACCAAATAATTCCTTTATCATCGTGCTTTGCTTCAATAAAACCAGCAATAACTCTTGTCACTCCTATTCCATAAGAACCCATTTGAGGATAAAAATCTTTACCGTCTTGTCCTTTAACTTTTACATTCATAGATTTTGTATATTTATCACCAAAAACAAAAATATGCCCAACCTCAATACCTCTTGTTTCAACTATATTATTAACATCAAAACCATTATTTTTAACTTCCTCCTCCGTGTATTTTTCTTCTGTCCAAGCCCAAGTCTTTCCATTAGCTATCTCTTTTAGTTCTTTCCAAGATAAATTTTCTTTTTTACATAGTTCACAAAATTTTTCATAACAATTTTTTTCATAAAAAACCTTACTTTCACCGCTCTCTGCCAATATTTGAAATTCACAACTACAAGAACCACCTATTGCTCCGTTATCTGCTTGCATAGGTATCGCACTTAGTCCAAGACGATTAAAAATATGTAAGTAAGCCTCACCATTTTTATTATATATCTCTTCCGCCTCTTCCATATTTCTTGCAAAAGAATAGTTATCAAACATTAAAAACTCTCTTGCACGCATTAAACCAAATCTTGGCCTTATTTCATCACGAAATTTCCAATTTATTTGATACAATGAAATTGGTAATTGTTTATAGGAATTTATTTGATTTCTAAAAACATCAACAACAGCTTCTTCGTTTGTTGGAGAAAATAAAAGATCGTGCCCTGCTCTATCCTTAATTCTTAACATTTCGTTTCCATAACTATCAAACCTTCCACTTTCTTGCCATAGTTTTGCATCTTGTATTATTGGAAAACTACATCTCATTGCACCAATTTTATCTATTTCTTCTTGAATAATTTTTTCAATTTTTTGTAAAACTTTATATCCAAATGGTAATAAAGTGTATAATCCCGATGAACATTGTTTTATCAACCCTGCTTTAATCATCAATTTATGACTTTCAAGAACCACATCTTTTGAAATATCTTTTGTTGTTGGTAAATAATATTGTGATAATCTCATATTGTATTATATAAATAATAATTATAATCGTTTTATATTTTTCAACAAAATTTTAATTTTTCTTTACTTTTATTTTTTTCAATAATTATAAAAAGTCGTTATGAAAAAATTTTTTTTATTATTATTTTTAGTTTTATCTATTACATATTGCAATCAACAAGATGTTCAAGAAGTTAAAATACAAAAAGGCTGTTTTGGTTTTGGTTTTGTTGTTGGATTAAAAAACATTGAAAAAAATAGAGATTTAAACAAAAAAGATAAAAACAGAGAAAAAATAATAGATAAATTATATCACCAAGCATTCAATAGTAAACTTTCATACACAAAAGCATTTAAAAAAATACAGAAAGCAAAAAATAAAAATGGAGTAGATTACGAACACGCAGTTTTTTATCTAAAAAACGACAACAATGAAGTTGTTTCAATGATGTCAGGTTTAATAGATGAGAAAAATGGAAGATTTACAGTTTTAATTACATCAACTCTTGAAGAAGAAAGGAACAAAGGACATTTAAAAACAATCTTAAAAAATGCATTTGTAAAACTTTATAACAAAAAATACAACACAATCGATGTTTTTTTGGATAGTGATATATTAAAAAATGACACAGATATAGATGAAAATGTTAATAAAAGAGAAGTTATTAAAAAGTTTAAATCAGTTGTTGGGGAAGAGTTGGCAAATCCAATAATAAAAGATTTTATTAAAAACAAAAAAAGTTTTGGATTACTTAGTAAAATAACAGATAAAATAGAAGAAAAAATAGAATTAAAAAAACAAAACAATGGAACAAATAATTTTGCAATAGCAAATCATTTTGTAAAAAAACATAAATATATGGAAGTTGCACTTGATAACGACGATGCAAGGTTTGACGATTACTATATTAAACCTTATGTTGTAATAAATGAAAAAAACGCAAAAAAGATTATTAAGCAAATACAAAAAGAAAATAAATGTATTGTTGAATTGTAATTTAAAAATATTATAAATATAATTTGACTTTAATGAATTAAACTTTTTATTTATAGTTGGGAGGCGTGGTAGCTCAGCCGGTTAGAGCGCTGGTCTCATAATCCGGAGGTCGTGGGTTCGAGTCCCACCTTCGCCACCATTTTTTATTTTATATGTCAGATTTATATAGGCCAAATGTTGGAGTTGTTATACTAAAAAATAAACTAATTTTTTCAGGTTTTAGAATTGATGCGGATAAAAATGCAAAAGATGGTTGGCAGATGCCACAAGGTGGAATTGATAAAAATGAAGATATTTTAACAGCCGGATATCGTGAAATGTTTGAAGAGACAGGAATTACGAAAGATAAAGTTAAGTTTATAACACAAATGCCAGAATGTATAAAATATGACTTCACACCAGAAGTTATAGAACAATTAAAAGAAAGAAATAAAATAATACCATACAAAGGGCCTTTATATATAGGGCAAAAACAACATTGGATTATATTTGAATTTTTAGGTGAAGATAGTGATGTAAATTTAAAAGCAACAGATGAACCACAAGAATTTAGTAAATTTGATTGGAAAACAGCAGATTTTTTAATTGAAAATGTCTTTAAAATGAAGAAAGATGTATATAAAAAAGTTTTTGAATTTTTAAAACAAATAAAACAAATTTAAATTATTTTTTTCTATTTTTATTGTTAAATATTAAGTTTAACATATTTGTTGCGCCATTTATTTCGGCATCTTTTTTACTCTTTCCAATACCTTCAACTTCGTTTTTACCGCACCTAACTAATACTTTAAATATCGGGCTATTTTCCGCTCCTTCTTTTGATATAACTGTATATTCAGGAAGTGTTTTATATTTCTTTTGCATATATTCTTGTAAATACATTTTTGGATTTAAAATATCAATATTTATATATTCTTCAAACAATTCTTCAACAATTTGATGCACTTTTTCAATACCATATTCATAATATATGCAACATAAAAAACTTTCAAAAACATTTCCAGCTATCGTATCTATCATTACATTTGAATGCTTGGATATTATAATTTTCTCACTAAGTTTTATTTTTTTACATATTTCTCCACAAATCTTCCTTGAACACAAAAATGATTTTTTTTTACTTAAAAAGCCTTCATCTTTATTCAAGAATTTTTCAAAAACCGCCCTTGATATGCAAAAATTTAAAATAGTATCACCTAAAAACTCCATTCTTTCATAGTTTTTTTTTTTACTAAACGATGGGTGTGTAATTGCTTCTTTAA
>Ga0247609_10005229_pt1 | contig 12791 bp, 10 predicted proteins | sample 172DNAGHGlowgp2_FD_193487 | JGI IMG/M metagenome (GOLD analysis project Ga0247609, IMG submission 193487) | Sheep rumen microbial communities from Palmerston North, Manawatu-Wanganui, New Zealand - 1728 DNA GHGlow gp2 | ecosystem: Host-associated > Mammals > Digestive system > Stomach > Rumen ...
TGCTTACAACGAGAAGTATCTGGATCCTGCCGTCATTCTGCATTCTCCGGCCCAGCATTCCCCCGACAGTAATTAGGCTACCATCTTTCAGGTCATCAGCAAGAGAGTATGGTATCTGAAGCGTTATTTCTGATTGGGTATTCTCGTCTCTCAGAATATCAAACCTATTACGCCAGGCTTGATTATGTTTGGGATTCTTGAGATAGATGCCCTGGAGGAAAACGACATTCTTATTAACGTCCTGCTGTGAGAAGTAAGACGCTATTATCCCCAATATTTCCGACGGTTTATAGATTATCGTCGGGGTATTGAAGTTGGGTGGCGTTATTTGTGGTTGGTTGTTGGGCATAAAAACGGACTATACTATTATAGTTATTATAATTCTCGTTGACTGTGTAAAATCATGATACTCGTAAGCCTATTCATTCAATTAACCGGAAATAAAAATGTGGCTCAGGTAAGTATTTTGAAAGGGGGTTATCATCATCTTGATAATACTTTGCCACTGCATCTACTGGATGGTATATAATAAAACCCTGTTGTGCTGTACCATTGTTGCCGACCCAGAATTCAGCTTTACATTCAACCCCATTTCGCAATAGAATAAGATCGGCCGTTTTATATGTACCACCAACCCTTTTCTTATAAGAGCTGTTTTTTATCTGATATGTTGCAGAAATACCAGCAACTTTAATTGTAACATCTTTCTTGGTAAAAACGGCTTCAGCATAGTCAAATTCTTTGGACGTTTGTGGTTCTGTTGAGATATCAATTATCTCAGCGTCGTTATATACGTATTTAATTCCCAACTTTATAAACGAATTACACTCTTCCATTTTGAAGGAATCTATAGTACTAACGTCCCCATCATCTTTAGTCGCACTTTGATTAGAGCATGCAGTTAATGAACATGCAAGAATAAAGATGTAGTAGTAGAATAAACTAGTATTCATAATTTGTAAGGGTTATTATAAAACAAAACTACAATGGTTATAATAGCTGCGATAATGACGCCGATATTATGATATTGCAAAGATAAAGATAATTTTGAATATTTCAAAAAATGCCACCTTTAGACGGTTGTGGGAGGAGTGAAATAGCACTAATTTTGCAGCTGAAACCCAACTTAGATGGAATCAAGGGGTTCTGCTCGAAAATTCGTCTGTCGACCGTGTACACAATTTCTCGGCAGTCCTTACGAAATAGCTAATCCCTCCATCTATTTAATTGACAAGGGCTGTGTGCTGCACGAATCTGGCTATAATGTCCATTGTAAATCCTTCCTGGTCTATGGTGAGCGCCCCTGTACGATCTCCCATGCAGCCTTGTCAACGGTTTCTTATTAAGGCTCAAGATTATGGATATCGCAACTTCAATAACAACACTAAGGACAAGCAGACTCTATACGAGAAAGGCGCTGGCAGAGAAAACCGGGATAAACCTTCGGCATCTTATCGCTGTTGAGGATGGTAGAGAAGAAGCAACTCAACAGGATATAGAGGCGATCAGTCGAGTATTCCATGTAAAAGCCGAAGACTGGCTAAGGTGAGATGGAAAGCTATGTGATAACGACTCACTTAATAGATAACCCCAAGATCACTTTCTACTACAAGGGAACAGCTGATGAGGAAGGAGTATCTTTCGCCATGAATACTATAGTGGGGTTTGATATCTCAGATGCAAAGGTCTTTCACGATGAAGAAGATGCTATTCAACTTTGTGAGAAGCTGAACGAGGATGAAGAGGGGCTACTAAAGAATGGTTTTGATGAATTCGAAATAAAAAGTATACCTTGCTAAGCTAATTATTTGAACTTGCTCTTTAGACTTTTGATGGTTACGTTTCCTCTATGAAGCATTTTGTGGCAGTTCGGACATACCATAATAAAGTCAGAAGGTTTAATCTCATGCTCGCCAGATGTTGTAGACAAGCTGACTACATGGTGGGCTTCAATAAAACCATCACCAATTTTACCATAAACTGTCTTGAAGTTAAAACCACATATTTCACAGAATAATTCCCCATCGTGTGACTTTTGGAATAATCTTTTAGCCTCCTTCACTACTATTTGATTCCTTTCCCGAATCTCATGAGTGATGAGTTTTCTTGCTCCTTCTGTGAAATATGATGTTAACTCATTAGCCAGATCTTCTTCTAATAGCCAATATGTACGTTGATTTCTCGATGGCTTAACATTCAATTGCTCACAGTAAATAAGGTAGCATTTTTCCAATTCTTCATAGAATTGATTATGTTGCCCCAGTACTCTAGATATCTCACGGTTAGTATCCCGCCCGTCCTTTGTCTTACTTGCTCTATGTTTAACTAACGAGTTATCCTTATATCCAACAAATCTGCTTGGGGCAAAATGATACTGTCCACCAACAACATAAGCTACAAAGACCTTTCCATTGCCGATTAACTTTGCCATTGCGTTGTAGATATCATCAGAATCTTGAAGGTATTGCTCGATTAAATCAAGATTCTTAATGAGCTGTTCCTTGTTCTTTATTTCTTTCATTGTTCCAAATACTATTTGATGATTTTTCTTAATTGTTCAATAGTTAGTACCTGGCCCGCTTGACCTCGATGTAGCATAGCATGGCAGTTCGGGCAGACAGGGATAAGATCTTTTACAGGATCTACCACATAGTCCTCACCGATGGTTGATATGGGAACTAGATGATGAACGTGAATGAATCCTTCTCCAAGTTCTCCATACTTCTGGGCAAAATCCAAACCACAAACATGACAATAACATCCATGAGCCTCTATGCATTGCCTCCTCGCTTCTGGGTTTCGCTCATACTGATTAACTATCAGAGTTTTCTTGGCACCTTCAATCAATTCTTCAGGATTCTCAATCTCCTCGTAATCAAGATGGTCTCCTTCTATGTCCCCAATGACTGAAAGTATATATGATAGTAATTGCTCATTTGGCTTTTGAGGTGACATTATGGAACCTTTTAAACCATGCTTCTTTAGTGTGTCAAAATCCAGTTCTCGCAAATTGATCTCCTTTATATGCTTCAAACGAGTACAATATTGGTATGTGATGGGCCCAGGAGGATTGACTGAATAAGCACTATCATCGATGGCTTCTGATACCGGGACATTAATCTTGGTCACTTCTGTAATATGCCTAATAGTCGATTCCGGATGTGAACAATATATGAGTACGATATCCCCAACGTTAAGATTGTTCTTGTTCTTATTCTGCCAATCGATATACTCGTTGTCCCTGAAGAAGTCATGCAACCGGAACTCATTTTCGTTGGAAGGGAAGATCCAGTATTTTCTCATCTCGGACTTATTATAGAAACTGCCGAATACTCGCTTGATTAGTAATAAATCTGATATTATTTGCAGAAAGACATCGTTCCATCCTTTGGAGCCGTTAATGTTCAGATGACGAACAAGAGCAGCATCTCCTTTTGTATTTAATCTCTTCCAATTAAGTTGCCTACCCATCTGAGATTCAATCCTCTCCTTATAACGGTTATAGTAGATATCCCAGGTATCGACATCCCTAAAATAGGCTGCTACAGAAATCTCTTGCTTGTTGAAATTAATCCCGGCACATAGATGATACGGCCCCATCGAAACAGCGAAATCCTGATAAGACCTCACATCTGCATATGGGTGTGGCTTGAATTCGGCACAAAAGGCTTCATTGTGTGCTGAATAGTCATTAAACTGCTTCCAGAACCGTTGATACCGTCGCTGCGATTCGGTCTGAGGAGATATATTAACTTGCTTGATTGCCATTGTTGATCTATTAGACTTTGTATTTGTCCATGTCTATTTCTTTGAGTTCGGGTTTCGATAACAATTGGGTTATGTGTCCGTCCTGATCTCTAAGAAGAACTATATGCCAGTGTCTAATTTCGTCATCGTCGTCTATTGATCTGTTCAAGTGAGGCAATAAAGCTTCCATATCTTTAACAGGTATAAGCAATAAGTCTTTAGAGTCTCTACAAGCGTATATCATATATTGTTCCTCACAATCCTTAATTAACTCAAATGGTTTTTTGCGGTATCCATACCAATACTTTTGTCTGTCTCCTTGCTTATAAGCCTTGGATTCGCAATATACATAGCCAATCTTGCCATCTTCAGAGCAATAAACGCTTCTTCTTTGCTTGAGCTTAACAATTGTTTTACCAGTAGCAGTTGCTATTCTTTTAATGAAAGGATTATCATGTTGTTTAGTGGATTTCGTATTCTCTTCCTGCCCACCGTCATCTTCTGCCGTAGCGTTCTGCATCGTTTCATAGTCAATGCCCATCGATTTACAGAACAGTTTCTTCAATTCTTCAAATCGAGCAGAACAATAATCAGTATAATAGGATTGAAGTACGTCATAATCATTGTCTTCGTATGGCATGTCCATCCACTCAAGATCTTCTTGTGAGGTGAAACTGAACTTGGATTCAACTTCATCAAGATTGATATGGCTCAGATACTTCTTATCTTGATAGAAGTTTTTATCTCGTTTACTGCGGTTTACATATTCTGGAAGATAGCAAAGATTAGCGATACAGCTAATAGGGAGTCCCTTTCCATTGGTTTTCTTGTTGAGTCTTCTCATCTGCTCTTTAGGTGCAATGTGTTCAATGTCAAACCTGTCAATAGAAAGTTGATCCATAGCAGTGAAAGTGTTAAGATAAATGCAATTCAGCATAACTATTTCTTCGCTCTTAGGAGTTGCTATGTTCTTTGATTCCATCCTTGACATTGACTTATCGAAGAATCCATCTAATGCTGTTCGCCAAGCACGTGGTGAGATTTCTATTTCGTAGCGATTTGGTTTTGCGACATTGTGTATCTTTTGGTTGCCTCCCTCACTCCAATACTTAATCAGAATGTCATAGACATAATAAAGTCGCAGATTCCTGGCTATGGAATCTTTTTTATCATTCCAGGCCTCACAAGGAGTCGAGAAATCCCCATTCTTAAACATTTCCTTGAATGATGTTGAAATCATTGAAAGGATTTGGAACTTTGAGTGGAATACTTTGTTACCAAATTTTCGATTATTACCTTTGAATTTAAATATGGGCGATACCGCTTGAACAACAAACTCGATGGCTTGATACAATGCGTTTTCAAAAGCATTAATGTCGGGCAAAGCATATATATTCTTGTAAAGCAGCTTGATTTTGTCCGAATCATTTAAACAAGCATTGACAAGTTCGAATCCAAGAGTGTTAACTGTATCGTCGGCAAGGTTACGTTGGAAATTGAGAATATCATAGTGATTAACTAGGTACTTCCCTAAACCAAAAAGATACTCAAAAGCATTTAGCTTTTTTGTCGTTCGCATTGTTTCACGGTTATAGCCATGTATAACGAAACCGTCTTCAATAAATGAATCATATTTCTTAATCGCTGCTTCAACGATATTCATATTATTTACGGTTATACGTTCTTGTACCGGCCAAGAAGCGGCATATACTTCATATTGGTCTAGAGGTGTTCCTTGAGAATTGATGCGGTCAAAGATTTCAGGCAGGTTCTCTTCAGAGCCATGATAGATAACAACAGGAATTATGGTTGAAGCTATTTGGTCATATAAAGCTTGTCTTTCTTCAAAGAATTCTTTGATGATATCGATTAAATCCTCAATGACATCGAAGTCGGCGTTAAATTGTTGTGCTATATTCTTAGCTGGATTAAAATACTGCAGATTTTTAAAGGTTTTCTGTGATTTGATAAAATTGGTCAAGAGATTTCTTACAATTGGATAGTTGGCTTCTTCATCAGCGTTGACCTTATCAAGTAAGCAGTGGCAAAGGTCATCAGAGATGGTGCTATCATAGAAAAACTCAGTGGGGTTATTCATGTATTTTCTAATACAATTACCTCGTTGAAGGCCATCAATGAGAATATATGTTCTTTTACCTTCTTCGTCTCTTTCTTCATGAAAGAGCATTGTTCCCACTGGAAAACCCTTTAGAAGAGAGTCAATAAAAGTCTTTTGCTGCCCAGATTTCCATCGTTTTCCACGTTGGAACATTGGAACGGCTATACGTTTGTTACCCTTATGCTCGTCTTGAAGTGCTTCTGCAAGCTCCTTCAATGTCCAGTCTTCAACAGTACATTTTTCCATATATCATTTCTCGATTTAGTTTTCTTATTATTCGTCTGAAATTAAAATAGAACCAATTGCATCAAACGTTGTGTCGATAAACGTGTTGTTGCTCATGTGAGAGGTATCTATCTTTTTGTAGTCATCAAAAAGATGACGGCTGAATTCCAGCTCAAAGGCTAATCGAAGGTCGTTCTCGCTGCCTTCATCGCCTTTTGCTTCTTTAGCGGTTATAGTTCGAACTCGCTTCACCTCATACACATCACGAATGCCCTTACCCTTGATGTAAGGGATAAAGAAGTGAAGATCGTGAAGGGCAATCGTTGTCGGGAAATTGGAGCCTGTATAATAGAGACTTGCTGAGCCATTATCAAACATCTCCTCATTAACCCATTTACGATTAACGACAAGTCCGATGAGTACTCGATTAGGCACTTCGACGAAAACGCCCTTCTGAGGAATCACCTGCTCGATAATCTTTGATGATTTAGAGGTGATCAATTGAGCGATATGTTCTTCGAGCAGTTTACGGCGAACTTCGTCTTTAGGACGTAACGGGAAGGCCCCGATATTTACAGCCTTAATCGAATCCTCAAATTTCTTAGGTTGGCCGTTTCCTGGGAACAGAATATAACCGCCTATCACCTCTCGCTTGAGAGCTTCGTCCTGGTTGTGCTGGTAATATATAGCATCACGATATCTGTGCATTTGGTTGATGGCTCCATCAGGTGGTTCGTCCACATCATCGCAATCACGTCCCCCAATACGATATTTCGCATCAAATAGGTAAGTGAACTTCATGCCTTTCTGCATATCGTTTTTGGTGAGTTGAAGAACGATATCAGGCTTCTGGGGAACAGTAGGTACGACCAAATCCGCAATACTGATACTATCATTGGGACAGTCAGTATGCTTGGGATTGTAAACCAGCTCGGCAAGTTCCACATCATCTTTCTTGAATAAAATGCGAGAATGCTCACCTTTACCAAGCTCCCACGTAAACATACCGCTCATTTCCATGCGGTTCCGATGGTCAACGTCACTATCTTTTAGTCCTAGTTGTTCCTTGACGATATGGCTGACCTCAATGAAACACCAAATTTCATATAGCGTGGCTATATCTTTGGACTGCAAGCGATAAATTCCGTCATTCAACGAGTATGCCCTGCGTAACAGGTTCCATGTGCGATATACTTGACTGTAGCCGGTAGCTTTCTGAAGAACGAGACTTTCCTGTGAGAGCCCTTTAAAGCGCCCGATTGTACGGAAGAATGGATGGCGTTGCAGGTGTTTTAGTATTGATACCCGCTCCTGCATTTCAACCACCATTGTTTCAGAGATGTTGTTCAACTGTTCGATACGCTGCTCCAGTTGGGCGTATTTGGTTGTAATCTGCCCGAGGGCATATTTCAAGAAACGGTTTTCTTGAGTATCATTGTTCTGCACCTGCTCTTCATTGCGGTACAAGTGTGCAGGTTCTTTACGATGCTCTGCAAATTCATTCTCAATAGCAGATGTAACCCGTTTGAGTTTATCGGCACGTTGGTACACTTCTATACCACGTAAACGGCGCCTAGGCCGCTCTATGATGCTGCGGCAAGCCTTAATGAATTTATCTTGTTCTCCTTGGAAGACGCTCCACCAAATCAGATCTGGTCTATCTCCATCGGTCTGAGGGGAAAAACCATGGAAAGTTCGCTTCATGTAATCGAGCGATAGCATTCTGTATTCTCGCTCGATATCTTCAATGATATACTTCCAGTGTTCGTGATAATTGAGCTTTGTACTCAACACCTCAAACCCGAAAGTAAACGACTTTTGGGTATCACCAATTCTATATCTAAGGTTAATCTCGCTCTTGCCGATATCGTTGCCATAGTTCAAGAATCCGGCTAGAATGTGGCTACGAAAGCTGAAGCCTTCATTGACGTTTTGCAACATCGAACTGAACTCGGCTTGGGTCACATTGGAGTTAAACTCTACCCATATTGGGTAATTGGCGTTGTCGAAGAAGATAGCTCTGTTTGGTTCCCCCTGAATAATCTCAATGGCCGGGTCAGTTAGATTTGAGAGTTTTACCGACTGTACGCCATCACTCCAAGAGTATATGGAGGTCAAGTTTTCCACTCCTACATTCGTGACGGCCTTGCCCCAAATGCCCTCATATTTGGGACATTCGATGCTCATGGTGAAGTCGATATGTTTTATTCTCAGAAGATCCATTAATTGAAACGGTTAAGCCCAGAACGAAGTATAACCACTATCTAAACGGTCAATCATTTCGTCAAGTTTTGCTAATGAAATAGATTGACGTATCGTTTTACCATCTTCTGTCGTTTCGCCTTCAGCTTTGGCGACAAAAACATCTTTTTCAGATATCGACCCAAGTTGAGCCTTGATTCCCTTCTTTAGACCCTCAAGCAATGATTTTTTAACTTTGGACTCATCACCTTCGATACGTGACAGAATTTTCATTGAGGTAATCTCATCAAGGGCACGAGCTATGACATAGTTCTGATTCAACTCTGTTCCATCATCAAGTTTGCGATAGGGCAGATTATTAATGACATAGAGCAAGAACTCGTTTCGTGTTCGATAGGCGACTTTAAATGGAGTGCCCTCAAGCTCGTCATTAACCTTTTGCAGATAGTTTATCACCTGATCACAAACCTCTTTATTCTGTTCATAAACATCCACCCCTTCAACAGCAGTGCCGATTAAATCGTCTTTACCAAGCTTGCCAATTACTTCATATTTAGAACTAAGACCACCATCAAGGTTAACTTCATTCATTTCAATAGTCATAGCTCGGTCAAGCACTTTTCTAGAGAACGAGAAGGTGGTCTCATCCATGTTAACGGTACCCACAACGATGAGATTATTAGGAATGTACAAGCGTTTACCACCTTCTTCTGTAAGATATGACTCTCGAACTTCATCCTCAAGAAATAGCTGATCAATCAAACTTTTATACTCTTCAGTACTTGAATAATCAATGATGGGATCCGTCTTAATATTGCCGTTTTCATCAACTTTGCGTGATTCAATTACGCTAAGGTATTCGGCAAAATATTGCTCTACTGGTGCAAGGTTCATCTCATCCAAACAAAGGAAATATGGCATCGTAGGATTTTTGATGGCCTTGACCATAAATTTTAGAAATGGACCAACAATGTAATGAATACCGTCAATTCTGCTTACATAACCAATTAACTCGCTTGAGTCATGCCAGTTAGGTTTCACCTGAACCATTTCAAAGTTGCTGGGTTTCTGAGCCTTGAATTCATCACTATCAGCAGACCAACATGAACGAGCAAGCTCTCTTACTATTCGACTTTTGCCAGTACCAGAAATGCCTGCAAGCAATAAGAAGGGTTTAGATTTAATAGCGGTGATGAATGGACGATATTTATTATCAATATTCTCATTAACTCCCTTACTGTTTGACACATAGATTTCAGCGTCAGTTATATGATGCTTGAGAATATCCTTGCAGTCTTTTAAAGTTTCGAGAAATGAGAAGTATTGGTTTAGGACAGTATAAGCAGCGTATTTAGTGCCTTGATATTCTCCCACAATAGCATCTAAGACTTGATCCGTTTTGCGAATTTCAGATAGTGTATTTTTAAGAAGATCAATGTCAATAAAACTGAAGATAGATACCTCTTTTTCATAATATCTAGAGAGAATATCACCCAAATCTTTTTCAAACTTGGACACATAATCAGCATGATTGCCCATATGAGAATTGGTGCGTTTCAGATATTGTATAAAACGATCTCTAACGGTATCTATCGAAACATCATCAAGTGCCAATTCTTCATCTGCGGGTTGAATCGTCGTTAATAATCGAAGCTCAACTGAATCCTCAATCTTTTCTCCAAATAGCATAATTGTATGACGTTCAACAAGAAAATGCCGCAGATTAAATCCAGGGACTCCCAAATTATTCAAATAGAACCTATTATCATCACGTTTAAGATGCTGAACAGTATATCTGGCAGTCTTATTCTGATTAAAAAAGGAGGAAACTTCTTTATAAAGAAAATCAAAGACCTCATTACTTGACTCAACTTTATTTTCTCGATTATAAAGAGGCAGAATATTGCTGACAACACCAATAGCCTTAATAAAATCTTCTCTATAGAGAGTAAAGTTGATTGCTCCGCTTGTATCTGAGAGATAATCAGAAATATCTCTAGATAGGTTGATGCTTGTTTCGTTCGATGTACTTTGTGTCAGCTTAAAATGAGCATCTTGTCTCTGTACAATTTTCTTAAACGGTTCCATATACTAAGAAGTTATTCAGTGATTATTCTATTTGATATTAAATAATGCAGTACAGCATATACCATATTTACGCTGACAGCATTTCCGGCCTGTTTATACATTGCGCCGTTTGCAACTCTTGCGTTTCTTGCTTTTTCTGCAAAATCATTAGGAAAGCCTTGAAGCATAAATGCTTCTCGCGGTGTAAGCTTTCTAATGGCTATATGAGTAAGCTCCTCTTTTGTCATTTCCTCTGACGGCCTTTGTCTGCCTTCAGATTGTATGAAAAGATCACTATAATAATTGTCTTGACAGGCTCTATGCATCTTGTGCATGGATGCAGTCAAAGGCCGAGCGATTATTTGATCAATCTCAGATTTTGATTTGAAGCCAGCACTGCCATCACTTAGAATTGTCGGTTTAATTTTTTCCGATAGGTAATACTTGGGCTCTACATTTTTCTCAAGAATTTCAATTACTGAATCATAGAAATTTAATGAGCATCTCATCCGATTAATTCTGGCAAATGATTGCTTCACCAATTCTGAGGAGAACTCAAAATTACCCAAGTCTGCAAGTCTAGCAAAAATGATAACTCTATTTCGTTTTTGAGGCAATCCGAAATCATTTGAGTTGAAGATATCCATTCTAACTTGATATCCGGCATTTTCAAGTTCAGCTAAAATCACTGCGATTGTATTGCCGTTATCGTGATTCTTTAAGTTCTTGACATTTTCCAGAAGAACGTATCGAGGATGTCTATGATTAATCATATCCATAATCCTAAAGAACATTTGTCCTCGTTCCTCATTAAAACCTTCTTGGTCCCCCATCATACTGAAAGTCTGGCACGGAAAACCACCTGAAAGCAAATCGTACTGAGGAAGATTCTCCATTGCTTCAATATCTTCTACGAAAGCAACTATATCTCCCATTGATACCTCATTGTCGGTATTATAATTAGCACAATATGTCGCCTGGGCATTCTTGTCAATCTCAGAATACGCAACAGTATGTAATGGAAATCTCAAATCACGTGAAATCAAATCCATTGCACGTCTAAACCCACCAACTCCAGCAAATAATTCCACATGGTTCATAGAAACTTCATAATGCCGTCTCCTATAGCTTTAGCGAGTTTGACCGGTACAGCATTCCCAACTTGAGCATACCACATGTTTTGAGCTCCTGTGATTATATAATCATCTGGGAATGTCTGAATTCGAGCGGCTTCTCTTGGGCTCAAGCCTCTAGCTTCCCAAGGATGGATATACATATTGCAATCAAACTTCATGTGTGAAGTGATTGTTTTGCATATCTGAGACTCATTCAATTTAAAGTACTTGTCTTTAAAGATTCCATTACGGCGTTTGTAAGGCATGATATCTGCTATTGATTCATGCAATGAGTTAGCACCTTGTGGTAATCTTCTGAAGATTTCAATGTCCCTTTCATTATTATAGCGGTTCTTATGATTGTAGAGCATGTGAATATCTCTTCCATCATTTATGAAATCGTAGAATGGATTGTGAACATATTCAAATTCAATGGCTGTGTAACCAGACTCTGCATTTTCGATATTCTTAGCTCCTTTTTCTTTTCTCGCTTCAAGATGGGGCAGCCCTTCTAGAGCATCCTTTAGCACAAATGGATCGCGTTTATTTTTGTTTATTTCCTCAAATATTCTATGAGGATTTATGCCAACCCTATTGCCTATCATTATAAAGCGTTCTCTATTTTGTGGGACACCAAAATCCTGGGCTTTCAAAATCGCATAATCAAATTCATATTCACCCCCAAGATAGTCTGTAAAGTCTTGAATGATTTCTTGACTTCTGTTCATCATACCCTTTACATTCTCCATGAGAAAAAATTGTGGACGAACATACCTAAGGAAGATAAGATACTGTTTGTATAATACATTCCTTGGGTCGTCAAGAATTCTTTGGCGATTGGCCATTGAAAAACCTTGACATGGAGGACCGCCACAAACAAGAGTAATATCAGAAAATAAATGTTGATAATCGGAGATTTGATTATTGAGTAAAGCGATATCACCGATAAAGTAATGATTATCGGGAAGATTGTGGTTTCGTTTATATGTATTTGCAAATTGTTCAACGATCTCATTGACAAACCATGCAGTGAATCCAGCCTGTTCTAATCCTACGCTGAGGCCACCGCATCCTGCAAATAGATCAATAAATTTGTACTGTTTTTTAGAAGCCATTGGTTAACCTAACTCAATCATATATAAAAACAAACCCCAATGCAGTCCCTGCAGGCCGACCAAAGCCTATATAACCGCAAAGGAGTTTGTTGTATCGTTCAACTCTCGGTCTTTCGCAGGTCAAGAATATAAAATATTCTTGTTCCGGACGCAAAGATAAGCATTTTTCTTGAAAAATGGGCATCTCACATATCTATTGAT
>Ga0247609_10005231_pt1 | contig 12787 bp, 12 predicted proteins | sample 172DNAGHGlowgp2_FD_193487 | JGI IMG/M metagenome (GOLD analysis project Ga0247609, IMG submission 193487) | Sheep rumen microbial communities from Palmerston North, Manawatu-Wanganui, New Zealand - 1728 DNA GHGlow gp2 | ecosystem: Host-associated > Mammals > Digestive system > Stomach > Rumen ...
TGCAATATGTGTGGTTTGCAAGCTATATGAAGAAAAAAGTGACTATTGTTGCACCCTCGGCAGAAGTTAAGGAGGACCTGCTCCTGCTGCTTATGAGGATAGAGGGCTGCGAACAGGAGTGGTTCAATATTATTACAGCTGATGAGTTGGATAAGAAGTGGTTCATCTCAGCAGTGCCGACAACACACGTTAAGCCTCTTGAGGGCAGATGCTTCGGCTATCATCTTAATATCCACGGAAATAACGTAGTCTACACAGGGGATACGGCAACTCTTGAGCCATTCAAGCCGCTGCTGAAAAGAGGTTCATTCCTTTACACCGAAGCAGCTTACTACAAAAGTGAAGTTCACCTGTATCTGAAAGAAATGCTGCCTGAGTTCATGGAACTTGCTGAAAGTGGAGTTCACGTTTACCTTATGCATCTTGATGTTGAGGATAAAATCAAGGAACTAATAGACGGGACAACTCTCAGATTTGTAAAGATCTATAAATAATAATGAGGGTTATTTGGTTAGAGGCATTTCAAGGCTGTACCGCACTTGAAAGAATAGAATTTTACGGTGATTTCCCGAAAAAATAAGCATGTTCCGAAATGGCTTGCTGAAATGATCTTTGATAACCGAAGCAACGCAAGGGAGATTTTACTTGCAGCAAAATGAATATCACAAGAGATGCTTGATACATCGCCGATAGAATTGTATCTGAGCTCGATCTTCGATGTAAACACGAAAGGCAGTTTTAACAGCAGAAAGAACGAGATATTACAGCTCTTGATGAATGCTGAGGACAGGACAACACTAAATAAACAGCTTATCAAAGCCTTTTCTGATGATGAAATAGCATTCTTGTTCAGAGCTTTCAGGGAGTACACTGACATACTTCCGAAGAATCCTGAGAAAGCCAAGAAAAGAAATAAAGGTGTTTGAAATGAGCGCAGATATACTTGTATTTGATAAGATTAAAGGAAATGGTAAGATCATATATGGAAAACAAGGCACAAAATAAAGCTTATTTTCATCTTCCGGGGCTGTTTGAGTTCTATGACCTGTACAGCGTGTTTCTGCCGCTGTACCGTAAGCACCGTGAATACTTCTACGACTGGTGCGAAATAGCATCAGTCTATGGTGCTCCGGCGGACTGTATCTGGGGCGGCGGACGTGCCGGATTCGGAGAATGTAAAGCTGAAGATGTACTGGCACTTATGAGTGAATACGGCATTTCTTCAAGACTCACTTTCAGCAATTCGCTTATTGAATCAGAACATCTCATCGACAGGAAATGCAATTCACTGTGTGAGCTTTTCGCCGGAAGCAAAGGTGTCCGGAATGGTGTGATAATATATTCAGATCTCTTACTTGAACATATCAAAAAGAATTATCCCGGTCTTTATTTCGTTTCCTCGACTACAAAGGTCCAGACTGATTTTAGAAAGTTTGAAAAGGAAACAGACCGGAGTGATTTTAAATATGTTGTTCCTGATTTCAGGCTGAATAAGCTGTACGATAAACTTGACACACTCTCGCAGGCGCAGAAAGATAAAGTCGAATTTTTGTGCAATGAATGCTGCTCGTTTTACTGCTAAGGCAGAAAAGCATGCTACGAAACTGTAAGCCGAAAAAATCTCGGAGAGAATTGTACCGATCATATCTGTACGGCACCTGATGCCAAAGATGGATACCGATTTTCAAAGGCAATGAAAAATCCAGGATTTATCAGTATAGATGATATAATCAACACATATCTGCCTCTTGGTTTTTCTAATTTCAAAATAGAAGGCAGAGGACTCGGAAGTGCTGTCAATCTCGAATTTCTGCTTTATTATCTCATAAAGCCGGAATACCAGCTTACTGTCCGTGAAGAGATCTATCTCGACAGCATGCTGGATCTGTTCTGAATAATCGAGATTAACGAACTTAAACACTGTAAATAGAGAGTTTGTCATTGAAAAAGCAAACGAACTACATGATTAGGAGATCAACTATGAGCAAAAGCAAAATATCAGATATAAATAGCTTTAGTCTGCTTTCTCCATGTGAAAGTGACTTATACTTCAAACTAAGCAAAAATACAGAAAATGATCTTGCAGTGAGTTTTTTAACTCAGAATATTTCAAGCAATTCATCAGAGGAGATCGTACTCAGAAGGATACTTCTTGAAATGCCTGTTAGTGAACGGACAATAAGCTATCGCAGAGCAATATATAACGAACTGCGCGACAATACCGATCTCTGTGAAGAACTCTACAATATATTTGGATCCATGCACTTTTATGCCGCGGATCGTCTTGTAAAGTTCGGAGACAGCTCAACCATAATGGAGCTCCTGACACGACTCAGAGACCTTGATGCATAAACTCACAATTTGCCATATGAAGGGCGAAGTTGAGGAGGAAATAATATGCAACGATATTGAGTTCACCAAGGCAAAAACTGTTCAAATACTTACGGGGCCAAATTGTGGCGGAAAGACTATACTCACACAGGGTATTGGTCTGGCTTTTTTGATGTACCAGTGCGGAGTTTTTGTTCCAGCATCTTCTGCTAAGATACGTCTGTGTGACGGCATTTACACTCATTTCCCGATTGAAGAGGATAAGACAGTATCTCTCGGTCGCCTCGGAGAGGAAGCTGAGCGGTTCAATGAGATTTGCAAGACCGCAGGAACCGAAAGCTTGATTCTTTTCAACGAGTCATTTGCTACTACCAGTCATACAGAGTCGCTGTATATCGCCGAGGACGTGCTGAAATACCTGTGCTGTATCGGGGTACGAACTTGTTTCAATACCCATATGCACGAACTCGCTGAAAATGCAGATAAGATAAGCAAAGCAGCTGATTCTGGATACGGTGCAGTAAGCGTAGTGATGGAAAACAACAACGGAAAGCGCTCATTTAAGATAAGCTACAAAAAACCTGACGGAAAGAGTTATGCTCACGAGATTGCATATAAATATGGAATTACCTTTGAACAGCTCAGTAAAAACAGTGATAAAATAAAAAAGCTCCATGTGTAATTCACACATGGAGCAGGATTTACAAATTGAAAATCCGTTACATACATTTTTATGATATGATTGTTTTGACAAAGTACGAAAAATAGCCATTTGACGTATGTCATCTCTTTAGTCATAAATTTACATATTAGCATGACTAAAAGTATGACATGCAGGAAAAAGCCCGAAATATCGGGCTTTTTTGCTACCCAAATTCCGAAAAAATTCTTGAAAAAAAGAGGGATGACATTGGGGTATTTTAGGCCTCTGGCTGGATTTGAACTCTCACAAGGAAAAATTTTGGAGTGAATATAGGTCGAAATACAGGCAAATCTCGATTTTGTCGGAAAATAATAGTACACAAAGTTTCGGACTCGGTTTTAGTGGTTTTCACGAAATGTGAAAACACTGGGATCGAGTCCTTTTTTGTTTCTCCGAAAACCAACTGATAGTAAACCTATCAGCGATTTGAGAGCCGTTTTTGACGGCATCGGTGGCAGGTCGGGAAACTACACCACCGAGAGCAGCTAAAGCCGCTGTGAACGATTTGTGCGGTGTGTGAAGCGGTCGAACAGTATAATTCTCCTGCGCTGAATATAAGTTACGATTACAGAACAATTATGATGCGAAAAAGCCAGCGGAGGATCTCCGCCAGATACATAGAAAGCAGATCACGCCTGCTGTCTATGGAAAAAATGATAACATCAGACTTTGAATTTTATAGAGCGAAAACCCTTCTACGGAATTGTAAAGCACTACACGGCATTCTAAGCCCGCAAAATCGGCACTTTTAAGCTCTGAAAATGAAAAATCCCCGAAAATACGGGGAAAGAAAAAATCGTCAAAAATGCTCGTTTTGGTAGATGATTGGTAGACGGGCATAGGAATAGTAAATTGGTAGACAACCATTAAAGTTGGTAGATAAAGCTGTTGACAGGCAAGAAATAGCGGACGATGTTTCATTGAAAGTGAAGCACCGTCCGCTGTTTTTTATAACCGAATATGTACTTTGCTTCTCAGGAATGAGGAGCATTTTTATTATCAGGAGGAATTATTATGCCTAAGCTGAAAAAGAAACTGACCGGAAATTTTACTATCATCAACAACACTGTTCTGAGGGACAAGAGAATGGGCTGTACCGAGAGGGGTGCTTATGTTACACTGGTAAAAACATAAAAAGCGAAATAATGATAGATACGGATAAAATAAGCATCATTATAAAATAATGACAGCGATAATGGATGGAACATATGAATTCGCTGAAGAATTAAAACTGGAAATTCTAAATGCTATAGAGGAAGAATAGTTCTGGTCAGGCTCTGATCGCCTATTCAGAGCTGCTTTGGTCATTTTTTCCGGTAGAGACGCGCCAATCCAACCACTTATTTACCACTTATTGGCACTGAAAATCGCTTAAAATCACTTGAAGATGCTAAAAGTGAAGCTTCAAAAATCGCCGAAATACAGCCATTTTCGCATTTTACTAAAAGCTGCTGAAAGGCTCGGGATTTTTTCAATTCCCGTACGGGTCACCATTTATCAATCCCACAGACGGCTTAAAATAGCCGTTTGTGGTTTTTCTTTTTCTCAAAAATGCCCTCAGCCCCTTGCCAGCCCCTTATTTTCAAAATCAGCCACTTGAACTGTGGTTTACTGTTCGCATAACCGCAGGGAATATTCTTCCCTGCGGTTGCTTTTTACTCACATCGACAGATTCATCGTTTCTTCCTCAGCCTCATCATCGTGAGTATTATGATATTTGATTGAAAAATCTCTAATTATGTGTTATAATGCAGTTAGTGCTTCTCTCAGCGCAGTTCACGCACAAAGTCATTGACCTGCAGCTTCTTTTCGTATATAATTCAGTCATACCAACACGAAAGGAAGTATCCACTATGAATAACACAGCAGCAATGACTGAGACAAAAACAAAGGGCAGATTTCTCAAAGGACTTGACCTTCTAACATACGGACTCACGATCTTTCTTGCACTGGGTCTTGAAGGATTTCTCGCATTCGGTATCGAACAGAAAATATACAACTGTTCCATAAAAGAATTCAACACAGGGCAAAGCATTCTCCACTGGATTCTTACCTACATCATATGGGGAGCATTCGCATTTTACGTTTGCCGTCAGACCAAGAAGAAAGGCTATGAGCTCTTCCCTGAGACTGACAGGAAGATCCGTCCGTGGCAGTGGGCTTGCATAGCTGTTGGAGTTGTGGTATGCCTTATATCGACATGGCTCGACTGGCATGGCAGCAAGGTACTAACTGAGCTTGAACATAAGGGTCTGCTGCTTTTCATCTTCCAGTATGTATACTACTTTATCGAAGTTTTCCTCGTAATGCTCATAATCGTCTGCGGACAGAAAGCCTGCGAGGTATGGTTCGGCAAGGAGAATATTCCATATGGTGGTATAGTCGCTGCTCTCACATGGGGCATGGGACACTGGTGGAGCAAGGGGTCGCTCTGGGCAGGACTTTTCACTGCATTCTGCGGTCTTGTACTCGGAAGTATGTATCTGCTCACTAACAGAAAACCAAAGCTTACATACATTCTGCTTTGCATAATTTTTATTTTATAAAGGAATAGCAATGATATTCATAAAGACCCATGAAAAAGAACTAAAAGAAAACTATCTCGAACTTCACTACGGTGAAATAGACAACGAAACAAAAGAGATGATCTCACGGCTTGATACCACTCTTTCAAACGTTGAAGGTACATATGAGGACAGGCACGTTTCTGTGCCTGTTACCGAAGTCTTGTATTTCGAGACCGTTGACCGTAAAACATTCGCATACACGGACAAAATGTGCGTTGAAATGCGTCTTACGCTGAATAATGTACTTGAAATGTACTCCGATGCAGGACTTATAAGGATAAGCAGGTCTGCTGTCGTGAACGTTTACAAGATAGACCACCTGCAAGGCGATATGAATATGAGAACTATCATTTTTCTGAAAAACGGAGAAAAACTCATAATGAACCGCGGATACAAAAAAGAGTTCCTTGCGGAACTTGAAAAACTAAGGGAGAAGAATAAATGAAGCTGATCAACAAAAATAATTTCATATCAATAGTGTGCATCAGTTTTACGCTGTTGGTGTGCGGAAAACTCCTTTTAGAAAAGAGTATGGGATTTACTGATGTACACTACACTGAAAATATCTTCACCTGCCTTTTTTTCTCAGTGATCATCACAGCTATACTTGCACTCCACTTTTATATGCTGCGTTTTCCGCTAATACCCGTGCTGATAGTTCAGTATCTGAGCGTGATAGGCGTTACTGCCGGATTCGTAAAGCTTGCGGATATGATCGGCAATACCTCCACGAATGCTATGTGGCAGATGGTGCTGTCTGTCACTATCCCCTTTGTTGTAAGTGCGATAGTCTACTACATCACCTACTTCAAGCAGATAAAAAAGGCTAATGATATTATTGCTGAACTAAACCGGGATCTGTCATCATAAGTACCATTTGCGCGACCGCAGGGAGTATTCTCCCTGCGGCTGCTTTTTTTACTCACATCGTTCTTATCCTCATAATAAACTAATAATCCCCGAGCTGTGAGCCCGGGGATTATGTTTGGCTTATGGGTGACAGATCAGCTGATCATTACCTGTGTAATACATCATATAACCAGTAACCAAAATTTTCGCTTTCTTTGATGATCCAGGGCCAGAAATCTCTGTCGCCGCCGTCAACGCTGAACATTTCCTCTTCGGTCATTTCAACGAAACCATTCTCTTTAACTTCGTTCATTTATTAACACCTCCTGTTCATATTATATATATCAAGACTTATCAGATAAAACCGTACGCATTTTATCAAGAAAAAGTCCTAATAGCAGGCTTAGATCTTTTCAGCTGATAAACTCCGTTCCCTCGGGAAGCTGCTCTTTCCATAGCGTGTAGTATTTTCCCTTTTTGGCGAGGAGCTCGCTGTGCGTTCCCTGTTCCAGAATGTGTCCCTTTTCCATAACGAAGATCCTGTCACAGCGCATAACTGTACTCAGCCTGTGTGCGATCATGATCGTTGTTATATTGCCGGTCAGGCTGCTGATAGTCTTTTCGATCGCTTTCTCTGTTATAGAATCAAGGTTGCTCGTTGCCTCATCCATTATCAGTATGTCCGGCTTTTTCAGCAATGCTCTCGCAATTGCGAGACGCTGCTTCTGACCTCCGGATAGGTTCGCGCCGTTTTCGTCCAGCATAGTATCATATTGAAGAGGGAGAGCTTTTATGAACTCGTCCGCCTTGCTCATACGGCAAGCCTCTGTAATATCCTCGAGCGAAGCCTCATCACAGCCAAGCGTGAGATTCTCCCTGACAGTGCCGCTGAATAGGAACACATTCTGAGAAATATATGCGATCTTGTTCCTGAGCACGTCCGGGCTGATCGTTTTCAGATCATAGTCCCCGATCAAAACCCTGCCTTTTTCATAAGGGTAAAATCTCATCAGGAGCTTTGAAAGCGTCGTTTTGCCTGAGCCGCTTTCTCCGATAAGTGCAATTTTTTCGCCCGCATTTATAGTCATACTGACATTTTCAAGTACGAGCCGCCTTGTACCGTATCGAAAATCAAGATCCTCGATATGTATGGGCAGATACAGAGATCCCGGAGCAGCGCTGCTGCCTTCATCATCCGCCTTTTCAAGTTCCAGATCAAATATCTCTGCAATACGCTCAGCCGCTACGACAGCTGTCTGCATAGTCGGGAGCAGATTGATCAGGTTCCTTACCGGGTCAAGGAAATATGCAAGCAGAGCATTGAATGTGATAAGCGAGCCGAGTGTCATTTTTCCGTTCATAACACCTACAACGCCGACCCATATTATCACAGTTACGCCGACAGACGAAACGATCCCCGTCAGAGTCTGCCTTGCATTATTGAGCATACCGCCTTTGAAAACGCTCTTCAGGAACTTCGAGAAAAGCGTTTCCGTCTTTGCCTGTGCTTTTTCTTCGGCACGGAAGGCTTTGACAGTCTCGATACCGCTGAGAGATTCCACAAGGTGAGAGGTCAGCCGGGAATTGTTCTCCATTATACTTTCATCGAGCTTCTTTACAGGCTTGTTGAAGCCGAGCACTATTGCCGCATACAAGACAACTATCACGACCGCTATGATAAACAGTGTCGGCTCCTGAGCGCACAGCACAGCACCTCCTGCGATCGCCATCAGCGTGTCGATCATAATTATGAGAGCCGCATTGGATATAGCGTCGCGTATCTTGGATGCATCTATGAACCGCGAGACTATCTCTCCGACTCTTCTTGTTCCGAAGAAATTCATCGGAAGCCCCATAACGTGCTCGTATAAGCCGAGTATCAGCGGAATATCCAGCTTTTTCGCGAGACACAGCATCAGGTGATTCCGTACCGCCTCAAGCAAGGCTTTGAACAGATACAGCGCTATTATGCCCAGTGAAAGCGTTACAAGGGCTTTTTCGGACGAATTCGGAACGATATCATCCATTATGAATCGAAAATAGAAAGATGCAATGATACCCGACACGGTAATGAAAAGTGAAGCAAAAAAGACACCTGTGAGCAGCCGCTTCTGCGGAAGTATCAGACTTACAAAACGTGACAATATGCTTTTGTTCTCATTTCCCTTGCGGAATCCGGAATTCGGTACAATGATTATAAGTGCACCTGTCCAGACCTTGAAAAAGTCCTCGGACTTAAACTTTATCAGCCCTTTTGCCGGGTCTGCAACGAGTATCTCTTCCTTTGACGCCTTATGTATCACCACATAATGCAGCAGCCTGCCATCGGCTACGATATGAGCGATCGCAGGTGTGGGGAATCCGCTGAAAAAAGCGTCCCTGCTGCCTTTAACGCCCATCGCAGTAAATCCGAACTTTTCAGCAGCCTTGATAACGCCGTAAACATTGGTCCCATGTTTATCCGTACCTGCCGCTTCGCGAATTTTAGAAACAGGCAGATCCAAGCCGTATTGTTTGGCTACGGTAGCAATACAGGCGGCGCCGCAATCGGTTATGTCGTGTTGCTTTACACAATAATACTTCATTTGTCTTCCGTTCTATGCTCCTCAGATATACGGGCTGTCAGTAATATCCCGTGTAAAAAAACGTAATGATTATTCATATTAATATTTTTCAGCAAAACATTTTCCTTATCTCTTAAATATTATATCGCAAGTTATTGATACAGTCAATAATATTTTCTGTAAATATTACAAATGGTATACAAATTTGGTAACTATCGCCAAAAAGAGCCTAAATCAAATCGCTATATTCAGTTGATGTTTGTGCATAATGCACATTAGGCATTCCGCCTTCATCTATCCTTTGCTCCGGACATTTCCGGAAGCGCCGCAAAATCTCTGCCTGACGAAAGGGCTGTATTTCAGCACATACAGTATCCCTGAGTGAGCAGGTCAAGGAGCGCTCCATAACACCAAAAGGCAGCACCGCACAAAGCCGGAATGACGGCTATGTACGGTGCTGCCTTTATTTCATATTCATTTTTCTTTTCAGTCGTAGCGCTCGTCTATAACGCGGGCGGTCTTTTTCATACTTCTCGGAAGCACGCCGATCTCGACTATCTTTACGATAGGTGTGAAGCCTATGCGGCTCTTGACCTTCTCGGCGATGCGCCTGCTGAGCGAAGCCCAGTCGTGGTCGCCTGTTGCTTCAACGTAGATACGCATTGTGTCCTTGCCGTCGAGGTGTGAGATGCGTATCTGATACTCGCTCGAGATCTCATCGAACGAGCCGATGACCTCCTCTATCTGGCTCGGGAACACGTTTACGCCCTTTATCTTCATCATATCGTCCGTGCGTCCCATTATGACGTCGATACGCGGATAGCAGCGTCCGCATTTGCACTTTCCGGGAACTATCCTTGACAGATCGTGCGTGCGGTAGCGTATGAGAGGCGCGCCCTCCTTCACGAGAGTGGTGATGACTATCTCGCCGACCTCGCCGTCAGGGACGTTCTTGCCTGTTGCCGGGTCGATTATCTCAAGATAGATGAAATCGTCCCAGTAGTGCATAGCTGTCTCGCCGGGACAGTTTATGCCGATACCCGGACCGTATATCTCAGTGAGTCCGTAGATGTCAAAAAGCTCGATCCCAAGCTCGTTGTGGATGCGCTCACGCATCTTGTCGCTCCAGCGCTCAGAGCCGATGACGCCCTTTTTCAGGTGTATCTTGTCCTTGATACCGCGCTTCTCTATCTCCTCGGCAAGCAGGAGCGCATACGAAGAAGTCGAGCAGAGAACTGTGCTCTTCATATCCTGCATCATCTGGAGCTGCTTGTCGGTGTTGCCGGGTCCCATTGGTATTACCATTGCTCCCAGCTTCTCGGCGCCGTTCTGGAAGCCAATGCCTGCCGTCCACAGACCGTAGCCGGGAGTGATCTGTATGCGGTCCATATTTGTTATGCCTGCTGTTTCGTAACAGCGCTTGAACATTATTGCCCAGTCGTCAACGTCCTTTGCTGTGTAGGGGATTATCACGGGAGTGCCCGTTGTGCCCGACGAAGAGTGTATGCGTACTATCTCCTCCTCGGGCGCTGTCATCAGTCCGAGGGGGTATGCGTCACGTAGGTCGCTCTTCTCCGAGAATGGCAGCTTCTCGAAGTCCTCGGCGGTGTGTATTTCCGTGATACCCGCTTCTTTCAGCTTCTTTCCGTAGAAGCTTCCTGCTTTTTCAAGCGCCTGTATGCGGCTGTTGACGAGTTCTATCTGCTTTTCTGAGATCTTCATGGTCGTTCGTTCCTTTCATGATCACATATTATGTCTCAGAGCCTTTTCGTTGAGTTCAACGAACTGTGGTTTTACGCTCTTCTTCATTGCTTCTGCTGCGTCGTCTGTTGTGAACGGCAGAACGCCGCTCCTTATTGCCTCGCCGAGCATCACCATATTCAGCACCTTCGGTGAACCGAGCTCGCGGCAAATGCTGTCGCCGTCTACTGTGATCAGATTCTCTGTCGTCTTTCTCAGGTAGTCAAGCATTTCCGTCCCGTTGTAGCCGGACGCCTTCAACGCTGCGGTCACAGGCATTATCGGGCGCGTATTCACGATGACCGTACCGCCGTCCCTCAGATAAGGGAGCATTCGTACAGCCTCCGCCGGCTCGAAGGCGATGATGATGTCCGCCTGCTTCTGTCCGAACATCGGGCTGTATATGCTCTCGCCGATACGCAGGAAGCTGAATACGCTTCCGCCCTTCTGTGCCATGCCGATAGTCTCGGCACTCATGACCTGAAGTCCCTTTTCCATTGCGCATGAGGCAGTGAGCTTCGACGCAAGGACGATGCCCTGTCCGCCTACGCCGCAGAGCAGTATGTTCTTATTCATTGCGCTCACCTCCTATAGCATTCACGGGGCAGACCTGACTGCAAAGTCCGCAGCCTGTGCAGAGCGTACCGTCTATCGTGACTCTGCCGTCGGAAATGACGATGCCGGGACATCCAAGGCTGTTTATGCACTTCTTGCAGCCGATACACTTTCCGGCGTCGATGCTGTACGGCTTTTCGGGCTTGATGAGCACCGCGCACGGCGACTTGAAGATGATCGCCTTGACGCCCTTTTCAGCGGCAACGCGCTTCACTGTCTCCACTGCCCTGCTGAGGTCGAGCGGATCCACGGTCTCGACTGTTTTGAGTCCGACACCGCGAAGTACAGCCTCGATGTTCACTTTGTCGACCACCTGTCCCATCATCGTGCGTCCGGTGCCGGGGTGAGGCTGATGACCTGTCATCGCGGTGGTGGAGTTGTCAAGAACAACGAGTGTCATATCTGCCTGGTTGTACACCGCGTTTATCGCGCCTGTTATCGCCGAAGCGAAAAACGTCGAATCTCCGACAAATGCAAAGCAGGTCGTATCAGGCTCTATCTTGCCTATTCCCTGAGTGATGTTGACTCCCGCACCCATACAGAGGCAGGTGTCCACCATGTCGAGGGGCATGGCGTTGCCGAGAGTGTAGCAGCCGATATCGCCGCAGAATACAGCCTTTTTGCCCTTCATTGCTTCCTTTACCGCGTAAAAGCTCGCTCTGTGCGGACATCCGGCACACAGCACAGGCGGACGTATCGGCAGCTCGGGAGCAGGCGGCAGCTCCGCTGCGGACTTTTTCTCCCAGCCCATAAAGTCGGCAATGTTTGCGGCAACGCTGTCACAGGTGTTTTCACCGGCGGTCTTTACATTGCCTGTCAGCTTGCCGAGTATCTTCGTGCCGAGGTGGTACTTTCCGCAGATATAGGTCAGCTCGCGCTCGATGACGGGGTCAAGCTCTTCTATGCAGAGCACCTCATCGAGCCCGTTCAGGAACTCAACCGCGAGCTTCTCGGGGAATGGGAAAGGCGTCGAGACTTTGAGCACCTTTGGAGCTTCCCTGCCGGCGAGCGCCTCCTGCACGTAGGTGAAGCTGATACCGTGAGAGGCTATGCCCTTCCTTGCAGGTGCATCGGGCTTGCCTGCTGTGATATAGTTGCGGCTGTAGTCCGAGAAAACGTCGGAGAGCTCGGCATTGCGCTTCTCTATACTGATGTGCGCGTTATACGAGAGACGCGGAAAGATGACCCATTTGGAGGAGTCCTTCACAAAGCCCTCCGGCGTGTTCTTCACGCACTCGTTCTCGTCCCTTACCTCTATCGAGGCATAGCCGTGACAGACGCGCGTGGTGGGTCTGAACAGGACGGGAGTGTGGTATTTCTCCGAATACTCGAACGCCTCCTGTATCATATCGTATGCCTCCTGCACCGACGACGGGTCGAAGCACGGGAGCTTTGAGAACGACGCAAAATGGCGGGTA
>Ga0247609_10005233_pt1 | contig 12783 bp, 17 predicted proteins | sample 172DNAGHGlowgp2_FD_193487 | JGI IMG/M metagenome (GOLD analysis project Ga0247609, IMG submission 193487) | Sheep rumen microbial communities from Palmerston North, Manawatu-Wanganui, New Zealand - 1728 DNA GHGlow gp2 | ecosystem: Host-associated > Mammals > Digestive system > Stomach > Rumen ...
CCGGTAAATGGTAAATCTTCATCGGTCTGCTCGTACCCTGTTTTTTTATCCGTCTGCGGGAAGAATAGGCCATAAGCACCAGAAAACTTTAAATCAACACTTCCGCACACACCTTGCAATCTGTTCTTCAAGACTTTCAGCTTGTAAGCAATTTCCTTGCCCTCTCTGGCTTCCTTCTGCACATCTGCCCGCACCTTTTCAACGGCTTCGGGGCTTTCGAGCGCTTCCAGCTTCGCATAGTTAAGGCCCAACATCAAGTCCGCGCTATATTCAATACTGCTACTGTCTCTCGCATCGTTTTGACTTACCTTACCGCTCTTGATGCTGTCGCGGTTGAAGGCCAGTATGACGAAAACAATGCTGTTGTACCGTACCGCGTAGTCCTTAAAGGCTTCTACTGCTCGTTTAATGGTTGATTGAGCATCCTCTCGCGGTTCTCCGCGTAATAGGTGCAAATAGTCTACCACAATAAACGGCGCTTCTTTTCCTGTGTTCTGCGCCCGCTGTGCCGCTTCGTCCATCCACTTGATGATGCTGTCAAGCTGTGCCGTTGCACCAGCAGGATTATAAAGCATATGCGGCCCGATGTTTTCCGCGTAGGCTTCTGCGGTGCGCTCTATGATGCGCCGCTGGTATGTACTCCACTTGTACCCTTGCAGTACGTCCAGAGCGGTTATTTTCGCGTTTTCACGCACTCTGGCAAGGCGGGAGATACTGCGGGCGAGCATTTGCTCTCTGCTCATTTCAAGGTTGAAATAAAGGCAATTATGGCCCTTCTCTGCCATTCCTTCAAAAAGCTGTTGCGCGAAGTATGACTTCCCCATGCCGGGAGGCGCACCAAGCATAATAAGCGTCTGTCGGATGAAGCCGCCGCCTATTGCATCATCAAAGGCTTCTATCCCGGTGGGAATTGGTTCATATTGTTTGGATTGTACGGCCTGTAAGAATGATTGCATCATCTTCGCCGCTGGCTTCTGGGATGCTTCGGCCTTCTTCACGGCCTTCTCAAAGGTGGTGCGGTTCGCTGTTAAATGCTCGTTTTCGTCCTTGTACTCTCCGCATATATCTACAACGGCGAAGCTGGCCTTCTGCTCCTGCAATCCGGTTACAAGTTCTTCGGTGGCCTTCTGTCCAGCATCGTCATTATCAAGAGCAAGAAGAAGCGTGTTGCTTGTTGGCTTCTCCTTCAAGGCGTTTAGTAATTGTCTGGCGTTGCTGGTACTGCCCAGAGCGCAAGCCCTCCCGCCTACCTCTTCAACAGAAAGCGCATCAATTTCGCCTTCTGTGATGAAGCAAGCGCGGCCTTCCGTGTTATACAGACTGCGGAGATTATAAAGCGTAGAATGGCCCTCTTTCATCTTCGCAAAGTCTTTGACTTCCGGCCTTGTATCGCGGGCAATATAACTATCCTTATTTACAGGAATTATTAAGCGCGGAGAAGCTGGTGGGTTCTTCCCGCGTTCAATGGAAGTGGGGCTTCTCCAATAGGCATCAAAGCCCAGCAGGAAGCGCTTCGCTGTGTCGGTGCTGATACCTCTAAAAGAAAGATACTTCTGCGCGGCTTCGCTCTCTATCTTCGCCGCCATCCGCTTGTAATACTCTGTAAAGTCCTTTTCTTGTTCTTCTTGTTTAGCATGTTCTTCTGGTGTTTTCTGCACTTCTTGTGTATCGTGCTTATCATACACTACTTCAATATCGTATCTGTCGTATGCGGCCTTCATGGCTTCGCCGCTTCCTATCGGTAGTCCCAGCATCCGCGCTATGAAATCGAAGGCATCTTCATTTTTTACGCCGCACTTCCAGCAAGTATAATGGTATGGGCTTCGCGGGTTTTCTGTCATCCCGTCCCCGTCCTGCCCTTTGCCGTTCTGGCAGAGCGGGCATATATACCCGCGCTTCTGTCTGTCCGGTTGCAGTTCGGCCTTGAAGCAATGATATACTTCCCGCCGCGCTTGTTCTCTGTCCATCTGTTTCCTGTTCATCTTGCGAGTTCGCCCCTCCTGTGGTATAATAGGGACAGGGTATAGGCTTCAAGGCGCTGGTAAAGCGCTAATACCCCTTGTGCTTCCGTTCCGGTTGAGCGACCTACGGAAGCACTTCTTTTTTACAGGTTTTCACCCTGTCCAGTTCGTATTTTAAGCGGGTGGCGGCGGCTGTCAAGCAAGCCGCAACCGCCTGTTTTAAAACTTTTAAATACTTTTAAATACTTTTGGATTTTTTTGCAGTATGTTTTTGCTGATATATCAGGTGTTTTTAAAAGTGGGGTGGGACAATTTATCGGGGGTTTTGGGACAATTTATCGGGGGTAGCGGGACAATTTATCGGGGGTTTTGGGACAATTTATCGGGGGTATGAAGTTCTTGCTTGCCCATTTATACGGGGTAAAGCTCGCCCATTTATACGGGGTAGGAAAACCCACTTTATAGGCTGTTTAAGGATGCGAAAAATTGTCCTCTTACACATCTAATACAATTGCGTCTTGTTCTTCCCTGTATCCTTTAATGTGTCCGCACTTTTTATAATAATCAAGTATCCGCTTGATTTTCTCCGGCGCTCTCTGCTTGTGCTTCCTGTCGGTGATGCGGGCTTCCGCATAAATTGTGCTATACAAGATTTTTTTGTTCCGTCTTCCGTTTTTCGTATGTGCGATACATTCGAGAAGGTAATCTTCGAGCATTAGGTTTTCATTGGTTTTATTTAAGGGCGTTGTAAGCAATTGCCTTTTTATTGTGGTTATTTGCTTGCGCTCTCTCGCAAAACTTATCAAGGGCGGTTCTCTGAAAATGTGTATTGCTCCGTCTACCGTTTGCCCGTTCATTGATGCGGTTATAAACTCCATTGGTAGTAAGTTCCCATGATAACGGAATTGCGGGTATTTATAGGCGTTGGCTTCTTGGGTGTTGTCAATGTCTACCCGGGCGGCTAACATCTTCTTCAAGGATGCTTCTATCTTGGCAATCTGGTTTGGTGCTGGGTAGCCGTCCTGTCCCATTGCGTAGAAGATTTGGTTAATGGTCATTATCTGGTTTCCTGCGGCCCAGAGCGCACCCATCGCAATATATACACGCTTGTCAAAAGGTTCGAGCTGGCGGGTGATGCGTACATCTTTGTCAATATCTCCGAAGTCTATTGAATAAAGTATGTTGACCTGTTTATTTTTGCTCTTGTCTTTTACATTCTCTGCGGCAAAAGCAATCTGCCCGCCCATATCTCTTTCTAACAGCTTCCAGATGTTTGCGTTCACCTTGTCTATCGGGAAGGCGATTTCCTTCGGCCTTTTACTGGTGGCGGCTGGCAATTGGTGGGAGATGCTGATGGCCTTCATACGCTCAATAGTCCGCACAGCCGCCTTTTTAAATGCTCCGGTTTGTATCTGCTGGTCTATTGATAGTCCCTGTTCTTGAAGGCGCTTTATCTCTTCATCTTCTCCCAGCGCTTCAATGAACATCTGCGCGGCTTCCAGAAAAGCGGCTTGTCCATCTTCATCATTCTGCCCATTTGCTTCTTCTGGGGGTTGCTCTTTCCCGTACTGCTCTTTGATTTGGGCGAGAAGCGCACCAATCCGGGCGAAGCCTACAACCGCATCTTCTCCGGCGCGGTTTAGCATATCGTCCATGATTTGCGCGAAGTCCGCTTTGCCTTCTGGCGGTAGGTTCTTATAGTCCACCGTCTGCACCTCACTTTTACAGGTTTTCTATGATTTCCTTCGCCTTCCGGTAAGCTTCGCCGTGTTCTTCCCGGTGTAGTTTCAGCACTTCGTTTATAAACTCCGTCATATTCTGGCCTTTGATGCGGGCCATTGTCTGGACGTAATCGTAGTTGCTGGGAGCGAAGGCGAGATTGATGCGGGGGAGCTTTATGCCGCGCTTTCCTTGTGTTTTAAGTGCTTCTTGTGCGGCAAGTACTTCTTCCGGGTCACGCTCTTTTGTTGTAAGAAGTGTTCTGTATGCTTCTGCGTTTTGTTGTGCATTTTCGGAAAAATCCATTTTCTTTGCCCTTGCCATTTGTGTTGCCCTCCTAAAATTAGATGTTTAAAGCGTCAAGCAGGTTTTGGAAGTCCTGCGCTGGCTTCGATGTTGGTGCATATTCAAGTACGGATTGCCGCATAACAGCGGCTTCTTTCACGGCGGCGGCTTCCCTTATAGGCGTATCAATGTACGGAATATGAAGTGCATTACAGTTAGATTGAATAGCCTTTACCATCCCCCGCGAGACGTTGCTTCTGCCGTTGTATCTGGACAGGACAGCACCCAGTACCATTAAATCCGGGTTAGTTTTATTTTCTCCGTTCTGCACCTGTCTGATAGTTTCAGTAATCATATAAAGCCCTTGTAAGCTTAACGTGTCGGCCTGTAATGGTATGATGACTTCATGGGCCGCTGTTAGTGCGTTTGTCATGGGGAGGCCCAGACCGGGCGCACAGTCAATAATACAAATGTCGTAGTCTTTCACGTTGCGAAGTGCATATTGTAGGCGCTTCGCGTTAGCTGTTGCCGTAGCGAGTGCAATGCTCCCGGCGAGTACATCCGCATACTTGGTGCGCTGGACGGCTTGGGGTATGTCAATCTTCCCGCTTAATACCTCTGCCATCCCGGGCTTCTGCCAGTCCGCACCAAGAAGAAATGTAAGGTTTGCTTGCCCGTCCGCGTCAATAGCAAGTACCTTATGTCCGCGCATGGAAGCACCAGCTATTAGATTAAAGGCCAGAATGGTCTTCCCTTCGCCGCCCTTGCGGTTGGCTACTGCAATGGTGCGCATGTAAATCCCTCCAATTATCCCAAAGTATTCAGCTTATAAACTCTCTCTAATTCATTACAACACGCTATCAGCATATCCATTAAGAAGGGATTGTTGCCGTGTTCATTCGAGACTTCTGCGGCATGGCGAAGGCATTCTTCCCATTCTTCGGAAGTGTGCGGGCAAGGTTGCCAGTCCTTCAAGAAGTCATAAACTACACGGAAAAGCTGGTTGTAATTCTTCGTTTTTTGTCCCTCCTGTCTAATTAGAATTATGAATGTAATTCAGATTAGAAGCCAAAAGGCTTTAATCAAGCTGTGGTCTGCATGGCCCGGAGCATGGACAGAGCGGCTTCCAGTTTTACAGGCGGTAGGTTCTTTATTATCTGTATAGCTTCTGTTGCCGGGTTCTCCTGCTCATTCTGCCGGAAGTAGTAGTTATACACCTGTTGTTCTGTGTTCCGCTCGTCCCGCGCTTCTTCGTGTATGTAAATCTCTGTCGTTTCCGGGCTTGCGTGGCGCTGGTGCTGTTGTGCTTCGAAAAGGCTGTGCGTGGCCTTATATGCGCCTGTGCCGCTCGTATGGCGTAAGCTATGGGCCGTGATGCGGTTACTATCGAAGCCCGCATTTACCAGCGCCTTCTTTATCATTTGGGAAATTGTTGTGGGCGCTATCCTGTGTGTAATGTTCCCGTGTTCATCGTGGCCCGGTCTGTTGCTGGTGCTGATGAAGAGCGGGCTTTTCCCGGTGTACTTGTCCTTCCTGCTGTCAAGATACTCTTGAAGCGCTTCTTTCACTTCTGGCACAAGAAGAACAGGAGTATCAGCTTCCTTATGTCCCTTGCCGTATACCCAGAGATACGTTTTCCCGCCCTTGGTCTTTATATCTTCGATGTTGGCGCGGGATACCTCAACAGTACGCAGTCCGCACGTTATACAGAGCATGTAAATCGCATAAAGCCGCTTCCCTGTCTCTGTGTCCCGGTTGATGGTTTCAGCTATTACAGGCACGTCTTCGCGGGCCAGAGCGTCCTTCTTGTGGTTTTTACTGTATACCCCTTTTAACTTGATGTTGTCCGCAACATTCGGGTAAAGGTTCTCCGATGCAGTCCACTTGAAAAAACACCGCACAGCCCTGAGATACTGCGCCCTCGTCCCGGCCTTGAAGTCATGGGCTTCGAGATACGCCTTGTAGGCTTTAATATCTTCCCGCTGGGGCTGGGTGATACCGTTGTCCCGCATCCATTGTATAAAGGCGTGTAAGCAGGATATATAGCCCTTCATGGTGGTTTTGTTTACGTCTGTATATTCGATGAAGCGGGCGAATAAATCACTCTGGAAGGCATCTCTGGCCCTTAATGGCGCATCCTGTAAGGTAATAACTTCGCTCATGCTCTCGCCCCTCCTGTTTATGTTTATGTTTATTATAATGCAAGACTTCTATATTGTCAATATCTTTTTATACTTCTTGTGCACTGTGTTTCAGAAGTGCGTTTTCCTCTTCTCGCGTCCTGTGAGCAAAAAATGAAGGAAGCTGATACTTTGTCTTCTTGCGCGGTTTTTTGCCCTCTGTTGCTCTCAATAGGTGCGCATGGTAAGAGCAAAGGCGAAGGGTATGCTGGCTTCGTTACTTTATCGGCCTATAAGCATGAAAAAGCCCGCCATTTGTGAGCGGCGGGCATCTTCTTTTTTCTTATGGGTATCAAATATCCATATTTACAATATCGTACTCTTCTCCGGTAAATAGTTCGCAATACTCCGCTTCTTTGTCTGCGCTGGCTTCTGTGGCTTGTGCATACCCGTTTATTATGCCTACTTTGTGAGCGGCTCGTAGGGCTGTTTCATCGTGCTTATCGTTTCCGCCTTTATGTAGGGCCACATAAGCAACAAGAGCATCGTATACAATATCTACTTCTTCGCTTGTAAAGTGTATTGTGTAAAGCTTGCTCATTTTCTTCTCCCTCCCACTTATTTGGGGCTGTTGTTGTTCCCGGTTGGTAAGGTTTTGTAAATCAGTCATTCAAGCATTTTGTGATGACTTCATACGGGACAGAGGAGATGCTTTCGAAAAACTCCGTTTCAGAAGTGGCAATGTTCTCGCGCTTCAAGCTGTCTCTGCTGATGTTTGTACCATATACTGAATTGTGCAAATCTACCGCCATTGCCCGCGCCGGGTTTGCTCCGTCCCCGTTTATAATTCTGGCACAAGTGGAAGCAATATCCCGAAGGGCCGCTTCCATCTCTGGAATACCGTACTGTCCTTTTACCTTCTTTGAAAAATTAGGCGGCGTAGCGTAGGCGTGTTTTAGTGCGGCGTTTGGTGCGCCTTCATGTTCTTTCTTTTTGTACAGTTCGCGGGCAAAGTCATTGACAACACCAATTCCAAGAGCGTTGCCGTTCATCGCATTCGCAATCTGTTCAAGCTCAACATCGGAAATGTCGGTACGCATCTTCATTGCCTGTAACAGCGCTACCTGCTCGGGAGTAAGCGCTTCCATCTTCCGTACACGGTTTACGGCTTGCATCTGTTCGAGTGCTTTATTTGTCCAGTACCGGGCATCCTTGCGAGCCGCTTCTTCTGCCGCCTTCCGCTTGTCCATCGCGGCCTTCTGTCCGTCTGTATAGTGCTGGCTTCCCTTGTATTTGTCCAGTTCCTGCATAGTGCGCATGTACTCATCATAAGCTTCCCGCTGTTTTCTCTGGAAGCTGGTAATTGTATCATACAGAAGATAGCTGTTGTTCATGGTTTATTGTCCTTTCTTATTTAGATTTTTTTCAATAATCGAAAGTAGTTCCTTCACCCATGCCATTATATCTTGAAGCTGTTTTATATCGTTTTCATCGAAGATAATAATAGTGTTCCCCTTCCCCAAGGGTTCTGAATTGTTCCCCATACAACGCCCTCATATCTTTACAAGGTAGGTAACACAGCTTTTAGCGCTTCTATTTCAGCATCCGTTAAAGACAGTCCTTTAAAGGGAACACGTTCGCCCTGTTCGTTAGTTCCCCATCTGCGCAAGTCTACTTTTGCAGGACGGTCATTCCATGAAATCCAATTCAATTCGAGTGTTTTGTCTTTGTTGCTGGACAGGGTGGCTATCGGTTCGATTAGTATATAATTTTGCTGTTCCATGTGTCCGCATCCTCTCTAATTGTTATTAGACGCATAATTCTAATTAGGATTTTTGCCAAGGCAACGGATGGCACTTGTCCATATCCCGGCCCGCGTAAAAATCTTGCGCTCGTAGTTCGCCAATTCTGCAAAGCTCTTCATAGTCCGCTTTTCGTTTTGCTTCTGCTTCCGGGCTGTTGTACTCTTCTTCTGCCTGTTTTATGAAATCGTTCATTTTTTTCAAGCGCTCTTCTGTTGTTTCTTCGCTCGTCTCCCAATAGGTTATGCCGCATTTTGCGCCCATTGTACCGCTGTGTCCGGTAGAAACTGCATAAGCGAAGTCAAGCGCCGTTAGTTCCTGCTCTTCACCGTCTACAATGCAGGAGAAGAGCGGGACAGGTATCCTATTATCGGCCTTGTGTGCCGTTTCTAAGGCTTCAAGCCGTTGTATTGTCCGCTGTTTCATCCTGATTGTCTCCCATCATATAGGCCGCTTGTAAGCCAACAGACAAGACTGCATCTAAGGCTTTTATATTAAAGTTCTTGCCTACTCGCTGAAAGTCCATTGTCTGCCAGTTGTCTACATATTCTGCAACAGATACTTCCTTTTCTTCGCCGTCTGCTGTTTTAACGATGACATATGCTTCATATGGTTTTATCACACATTCCAGATGTTGCAATCTGGCTTCAATGGTTTTGCTGTTGTATTGCATCTTCCAGCGCTCCAATCCTTTGCACTATGTCGTTAGTTTCTCGCAGTTCCCGCCCGTACTTTATAAGGTTTATGCTGGCAGATACCCGCGCCATCCAAGGCGCATCTGGGTTTTTGCTCACTTCTTCAAGTATCTGTAAAGCGGGGTTTATGGCCCGTTCTGCGCTTCTGGCGGCATCTTCAAAAATACTGTCATATGCCTTTTTATACTCCGCAGAAAACTCTTTATCTGCAAGATAGTTGCGTATCGTCTTCGTGGTACATCCCGCCAGCTTCGCCGCTTCTTCCTGCGTTCGGCAAATCAGCAAACATTCAAGCGCCTTTTGTTGTTTTGCGTTTAACATTGTGATGCACCCGCTTTCCTCATGCTTTACCGTGTAAAGCCGTCTGGGTCGGCGTGCTGTGCATCGTAAGCCCGTAGCGCATCTACGGCTTTTTCATTGTCCTTGCGGGCCATCGGAGCGCCCTTCAAGTACCGGATGACTGCGCCAGCCACTTCCAGACTATCGAAGGCGGCAATAGGCCCGCCGTCATCGTCCTTAATAAAATAGCGCTTTTTTCCGCTGTTAGCGCCTATGGAGATTGCTTCAATTGTCATATACCCTGATGCTCCTCCCGCTTCGTATTAACGCTTTCCGCGGCCTTCTGCGCCTTGCGTTTCCAATAGCTGTCAACATATTCTTTGTTTTTTTCTGGGTTCTTTTTGCGCCATTCTCGCGCATAAGCCGCCCTCTCTTTCTTTGCTTCCTGTGTCATGCTCATTTACTGCTTCACCGTCCTTTCGTGCGCTAAGAGCAATACGCACTTCTTGTGCATAGTATATCATATGTTTATGTTGTTGTCAATGTTTATGCTGTTTTACAAGTGCAAGAAGAGGGAAGGCGTAAGCCCTCCCTCTTTGTTTCTAACAGCCTTGTATTTTATTTGTTATCCTGCTGGTCTGGCTGAATGATGCTATTGTCCAGCCGTTCCGCTCGCTCGCATACGTTCACGATATAATCAAACATAGCTTCGAAGAGATATATATACTTTTCCGGGTTTGATTTTATGGCTAAAATGTTCATCTCTTCATTTCCTTCGACATACTCCCTTGAAAACGCAGTTACAATGGCGCGGGCCTTGTTCGCCGCAAGCTTCAACTCTGATACTTCGTCCTGATAGTCCATAAGGCTTTTAACTTGCTCTGTCATTGTGATATGCTCCCTTCTTGACTGGTAGGCGGGACAGGGAGTATAATTTCCCTGTCCCTTTTGTGGATGCTTCCCGCTTCGTGCCTGTTGGCAAACTTCACGGAGCGGGTTTTATTGTACCGAAAATCTGCGTACGGTGCTGGTGATGGTGAAGCGGGCCGCGATGTCCGGGAGACTGGCCTTCAAGGCTTTGCTGTCAATGCGGGTGCTGGTGATGGGCTTCCAGCTAATCAGGAAAGCGCCCGCCGTGATGCTCTCCGCATCTCCCATGCTTTCCTTGATAGCATCCTGCAAGGCTTCTATTTCTACATCCAGTTCCTCACGCATCCGCTTTAACTCTTGCAGTTCGCGGGCCTTCTTCTCGATTTCCTTAATACTCATTGGTGATACCTTCCTTTCTTTTATCGGCCTGTAAGGTGGATTTTTTCACCAGACCGGGACGGGGTACCCGCGCCGCTATCGCCCTCTTTGGTAGCCTGTGCCGTCCGCTACTGCCGCCCGGTCTGCTTCGGTAATTCCCTTACCGTGATTAGAGTATAACACATCTACCGGTAGATGTCAACACCTTTTTTGAAGAAATATCAATATTTTTTTAAGCATCTACCGGTTGACTTGCACTTGAATTGATGTTATAATCATGGTAAAGGTGGGGAAGGTGCAAGCCTATATTGAACCCCGTCAACAGGAAGGAAGGTGCTTTTATGGCCCAGCCAAGCAATGATTATAAGGCCAAGTATTCAAGGGAACACTATGCCCGCATCGAGATTGCCATACCAAAGGACGCGAAGGCTGTGTTGGATGCGGTAGCCAAGGCGGCGGGAGAAAATACCGCAGAATATATCAAGAAGGCAACGCTAATGCGGATGGGTGTTAATGAATGGCCTATTGCGCAAAAAGATTGATGATGCTATAATCCCGGTAAACAAAAACAATAGAAAGGAATGGGGTTTATGGCGAGATTTAGCAAGTACTTTACGATTGATAATGAAAATAAGACATTTATCTTCGGCCCGCGCTTTTATCAAGACCTTTTTGTAGACGGAAGCCCTGTAAACAAAGCTTACAAGGCCGCAATGGCTCTGGGGTGCTATGATGATTATAAGCCCGTGATGCGGCCCATGAAGATAAATCCCAACAGGAACACAGCTACACAGCATTTCACCGTTGAAGGCGTAGAAACATGGCTAAAAGATAACAATCCTGATTGGTTGCGCAAGTGGTACGTATCCGGCGAAGTAAAAACAGCAGATAACAAGAAGTATTCCTTCATGGTGCGGAAGTCCTACTTCCTGCATGAAAACCCAAAAGCCCGCGTTTATTGTGGTATGCCAGATAACCCGGAGTATACACTAAAAGCATCCGCTACGGCCTTAAAGTCTGCTGTTGAAGCTCGCATTGAGCGAGAAAACAAGGAAGAACAAGAGAAGAAAAAAGAAGCGAAGCCATAAGTGGCCCAGAATGGCCTTCCCTTGCATTTCCTGCACTTGTACATATATTTCCCTTGTCAAAAGACAAAGCCCGCTAAAAGCCCGTCTACGGCTTCGTGTGGGCTTTCTTTTATTGGTACATGGTTTTTCTATGATGTATTATTATTTTGTACTGGTATATTATTTCCTGATGCTTTTTCCCTCTGCGCGAAGGTGCTTTTCCCGGCTGGCAGGATGTTGGTATTTCCATCAAGGCCAGTTTCAACGTTGCTGGTTATACCCATTACAGGCCGCTCGTGGAAGGCATAGCGGTTGCCTTGTTCCTATACAAGAAAACCTTCCCGGATTAGCTCGCCTGTTGCCCTGTCGTATGCGTCTCTCTTCATGCCCATTGTATCAAAGACAACGCTGTTGCCAGTAGCGAAGGTGTAGCCGTTCTAATTGGACGCATAAAAGCACCAGAGCCGGAAAGCGCCAGATGACAAAGCCCTTGATGCTGTCCGCATTGCATCCAAATTGATGACGCAATACAAGGCAGATTTCCCGCAAGGTTCTTTATGTACAGTAATTATCTTTTGGTTTGGAACAGTCTAAATATACATGATAACAACCTTCTTCCTTTGCACTTCAATGTAATACTATTTTATCAAAAAAAATTATAAAAATCAAAGCGTCTGCCGTCATCCGGTAAACGCTTTGAAAAACTTGTCCATCTCCTGCACTAACAGCTTAATCAACAGCTATTCGATAGTCCGCGCCACAATGGGGGAAGGTTCTTCGTTGTGTGCAAGATACCATTCCTTTGCCTACTCGCTCATAAAAGGCCAGTATTTTGTATAGTAATCATTCGGCCCAGCGTCGCGGCTTCTGCGGTAGCTCTCATATAGTTCTCTATTGTTCTCTCTCATTGTCGGTACTCTCCATATCCCTTTTAATAAGCTGGCGTAGATAAGCGCCGACAGATACATCCTACGCGGTTGCACGATGGCGCAGATGCTCCAACTCTCGCGGACGTAGGCGCAGACTTAAAGATTGTGTATGTTTCTCCATAATAACCTCCCTTTCATGCTTCCGGTTTTTTCCGTTTTTTTCTCCTGTTTGGCGATTTTAAGCGTTTTTTGCGTATTTCTGCCGGGGTATCATATAACTATAAAAAATGCTCGTGATGTTTTATCTGCTTTTGTCCTTCAATGTATTGCACCCGTCTTTCCGTTTTCAATGGTCATTTGGTGGGAGACAGGGCCACATATAACCCCAAAGTCAAAACCAAAACTTTTGCATCCCGAAACATACCCCGCCCCATGCACCGCACACAAGAAGCACTTCTTATGCCTTCTGCATCTAATTAAAATTATCTGCATAATTCTAATTAGAAAACCGTCCCAGATACCAACACTTCCAGCCTATAAAAAGAAGGCCGCTTTGTTGCGGCCCTCTCTTGTGCTTCTTGTGCATCTTGTATCAGATGCGTTTAACAGTCCCGGTAAATGGTAAATCTTCATCGGTCTGCTCGTACCCTGTTTTTTTATCCGTCTGCGGGAAGAATAGGCCATAAGCACCAGAAAACTTTAAATCAACACTTCCGCACACACCTTGCAATCTGTTCT